>TARA_R110002111_G_scaffold183931_2_pt1 | contig 21849 bp, 19 predicted proteins | sample TARA_R110002111 | Tara Oceans TARA_R110002111 (sample SAMEA4397363) | marine metagenome | biome: Polar Biome; feature: [ZZZ] marine water layer (ENVO:01000295); material: water (ENVO:00002006), including particulate matter (ENVO:01000060) such as... | depth 199 m | reverse complement strand
CAAAGTTCGCCATCGATGCCAATACAGATATTATCCGCAGTTAAATGGATGACATCGATATAACTTAAACTGGTATAGCAACTAAAAACAAACAAATCCTTTACCAATTCCAATCTTGGAATGCTAAATTGTTTATTTTCTATCTCTTGAAGCTCTTCGAGACTTAAAAAGCCTCTTTCGTTTTTAATGAATTTAGATTTGAAATTGATAAATGGGTCGCGTTGAATCCAACCCAATTTAAACGATAAATTTATCATCTTTCTAAAACGCTCGATATGCTTCATTACGGTATTGTTGCCCATTGGCTTTTGATGGTCTTCTGGTATGTAGTCCCGGAGATATTTCTCAAACTTTATGATAAAGTGATAATCAAGTTCCCGTAAATAAAGGTCTGTGGTCTTATAGGATTTCGATAAAAATTTGGAGATATAACTCTGTGTAGTGTAATAATTTTTTTGTGTTCCCCACTTTAATTTGTTTACCATATCTTCATTATGGTAATTGATAATATCTGTAATGGAACGATTATTTTCGTCATTACCGAAATATCGAGCCTTAACGACCTGTGCGGTAATCAATTTATGCTCATTCATTAAATCGCGATAACATTTAAACAGATGATTGTAAGTTTCATCTAAATAACTGTTTAGAATTCTTGATTTCTGATTTGTTCCCCGAGCTCTGTTTTTATGGACATCCCAATCAGACACTAAAACTTTTCGTTTTAGACTGATGGTAGCTCGCTTGCCATTTACCGTAATTCTTGCGTAAATAGATGCTTGGTCATTTTTTGCCCTGGAGAAGTCCGCCCAGAACAAAATACTGAAGGTGGTAGATGTTTTCATTATTTCGTCTTTTAGTTAACAATAATTCGTTGTTATCAGACGAAAGTCAAATCACTTATAAAGATACATTTATTTATTGATTAGCAGACCGTTGGTCATAAATCTGGTCAACACTTTTTGAAATTTTAATTTGTTATCCGATTTGTTGACATTTTTAATCAAAACATATCAATTCTTATGATATTCTTAAAAACAGAAAAACCTGAAAATCATACGATTAACAGGTTTTTGTTATAGATTGATACTATAATTTGTCGGGGTGGCAGGATTCGAACCTGCGGCCTCCACGTCCCAAACGTGGCGCGATAACCGGGCTACGCTACACCCCGAATTCTAGTTCCCTAATTTCGGACTGCAAATATATAGTTTTTCTTTAAAATACAACTACATTTATATAACTTTAAAATCTTATTTTTTTTAAGGTTTTTAAACTTAAAAATAAGTATGTCAAATTTTACAGCCATTACATTGAATAGCAATGTATAGCGTGTATCAATACATAAAAACACATGAAACTAAAAAGCATTATCATAGGTTTAATTCTTACTAGCACTTTAGCTTGTGCTCAAGATAAGAATCCGGTAAATACCAAAAATAGTTACGAAGTTATAGTGTCAGACCTTAATATTCCATGGGGTTTTACATTTCTTCCTGATAGCTCAATGCTAATTACCGAAAAATCCGGACAGCTCATTCATTTCAAAGATGGTAAAAAAACTAATATTTCAGGTTTACCAGAAATCTATGTTCGTGGTCAAGGTGGTTTATTAGATGTTATTTTACATCCCAATTACAAAATTAACGGTTGGTTATACTTTTCATATGCATCACCAGACGGTAAAGAAAATGGAGGCAATACAGCTATAGCAAGAGCAAAATTAAAAGACAACAGTCTTACCGACCTCGAAATTTTATATAAAGCCACACCTAATACCACCAAAGGTCAGCATTTTGGATCTCGATTAATTTTTGATGACAATAGCTACTTGTTTTTCACTATAGGTGAACGTGGCAATAGAGACGAGAATCCACAAGACATCACAAGAGATGGTGGTAAAGTATACCGGATTAATGATGATGGCTCAATACCAGAAGACAATCCATTTGTTAATGAATCTAATGCTAAGACAGCAATATATTCTTACGGTCACAGAAACCCTCAAGGCATGATACTTCATCCTAAAACAAAGGAAATTTGGACACATGAGCATGGTCCAAAAGGAGGAGATGAAATTAATATTATTAAAGCTGGTAAAAATTACGGCTGGCCAATAATTAGCTACGGAGTTAATTACAGCGGTACATCATTTACCGATATAACAGAAAAAGAAGGTATGGAGCAACCGATTCATTATTGGGATCCATCCATAGCACCTAGTGGAATGGCATTTATAAATAGTGAAAAATATGGAGATTGGAACGGCAACCTTCTCGTTGGCTCTTTAAAATTTCAATATTTAGACTTATGCACTTTAAAAGACAATAAAGTTATAAAAGAAGAGCGTTTACTAGATAATTTAGGACGCGTTAGAAGTGTAAACCAAGGACCAGATGGCTTCATTTATGTTGGAATTGAAAATTTGGGTATTGTAAAATTAATTAGAAAATGAAGACATTAATTATCATAGGCATTTCTGTTTTAACATTTATATTCAGTCGTTCTAATCCAAACACGCGCAATCTCACTAATCAAAATCAAGAAGTATCCAAACTACAAGAAAGCATTAAACGCGGTATTAATGTATACGAAGACATGTGCATTAATTGTCATTTACCTAATGGTTTGGGCGTAGACAAAGTGTATCCTCCTTTGGCAAATTCAGATTATTTAAAAGAAAAACAAATTGAAAGTATAAAAGCGATAAAGTATGGACTTTCTAAAGAAATCATAGTAGATGGCATTTTTTATAATGGCACAATGACACCTTTAGGACTATCAGACCAAGAAGTCGCAGATGTAATGAATTATATCAACAACAGTTGGGGGAATTCCATTGAAAACTTTGTAACCGTTAAGAAAGTTTCCGAGTTATAGACTTTTATACTACTTAAATAATTAAATTTGTCGCACTAAGACTAATCAAATTTAAATATGCTTATTATAGGAATCGCAGGTGGTACAGGCTGCGGAAAAACAACAGTAGTTAATACAATTTTAAAAGAATTACCAGAAGGGCAAGTTGGTGTAATTTCCCAAGATTCATATTATAAAGACACGTCACATCTAAGTTTTGAAGAACGCGTAAAAATTAATTTCGACCATCCAAGATCCATTGATTTTGAACTACTAGAACAACACTTAAAAGAATTAAGAGAAGGTAAATCCATTAATCAACCTGTTTATTCTTTTGTTAAACACAACCGTACTGGAGACATAATTGTAACCAAACCAAGAAAAGTAATGATAGTTGAAGGGATCTTAATTCTCTCTCATCCTGAAATTCGCGAACTTTTTGATATCAAAATATTTGTACATGCTGATTCTGACGAGCGCTTAATTCGTCGTTTAAAGCGAGATATCACAGAACGAGGAAGAGATATAGACGAAGTTCTATTACGTTACCAAAACACTCTTAAACCTATGCATCAGCAATTTATTGAGCCTATGAAAGAGTATGCAGATATCATAATTCCTAACAATAAATACAACACAGTCGCTGTAGATATCGTTAAAACTATAATCAACGAACGTTTGTAATGACACTATTCAACTCTAAATATATAAAACCGTTTAAGAACATTTACGCCATTGTTCTAATCGTTTTTGTGGTTTGGATGATGTTTTTTGATGCGCATTCATGGTTATTTCATCACGAATTAAATACTGATATCGAAGAGTTAGAATATCAAAAAGAACATTACAAAAATGAAATGGCCAAAGATAATAAGGCCATAAAAGAGTTAAGTACAGAAGAAGGCATTGAGCGTACTGCACGTGAAAACTATTATATGAAAAAGTCAAATGAAGACATCTATATCATTGAATACGAAGACAGTATAGTGAAACAAAAACAAAATGAGTAAATCATTATTTAAAGATTTTGAATACGTATCCTCAAAAGCTTGGAAACAAAAAATTCAGTTTGATCTAAGAGGCGCAGATTATAACGAAACACTAATCTGGAAAACCAATGAAGGCATCAATGTAAAGCCATTTTATCATTCAGATGAGTTTAGTGAATTACCAGAAGTTTCAAAAAGCAAAGCAACAGAATGGAAAATAAGCCAATCTTTTGCGGTTATTAATGCTAAAACTGCGAATTTAAAAGCAATTGACGCAATACATCGTGGAGCTGAAAACATAGTATTCAACATAGAATCAGAAAACATCTCAGTTGAAGATTTATTCAAAAACATAGATTTAAACGCTATTAGCATAGATATAACATGTGATTTTCTTTCTGCATCTTTTATCAAAAACTTAAGTAGCGTTATTTCAAGCAAAACTAATCATCCCCAAACATACATTCATTCTGATATTATTGGGAATTTAGCAAAGACAGGTAACTGGTACAATAACCTTAAAGACGACTTCAACAATTTTAAATCAATTAGCAACTCAACCAATCATATTGGTATTAATTTAGGATTGTATCAAAACGCTGGAGCAACTATTATTCAGGAATTAGGCTATGGCTTGGCTCACGTAAATGAATACCTAAATCATTTAGACAAAATTATTGAGGAGGAATCGAAACCATCTCTTCAAGTGACTTTTAGCATTGCAGTTGGTTCAAATTATTTCTTCGAAATTGCCAAATTTAGAGCCCTTCGCCTATTGTGGGCAACATTAGCTTCAGAATACAATATAAACACCAATTGCAGGATCATAGCCACACCAAGCAAGCGTAACAAAACTATTTATGATTACAATGTAAATATGTTGCGAACCACTACGGAATCCATGAGTGCTATTCTGGGAGGAGCCAATGTCATTTGCAATTTATCATACGATGCTTTATTTCATAACTCAAATGAATTTGGAGAACGCATAGCACGCAACCAACTCTTAATATTAAAGAACGAAAGCTATTTCGATAAAGTAAATAACCCTTCAGACGGAGCATATTATATTGAAAGTTTAACCAATCAATTATCAGAAAAGGCACTATCTCTGTTTAAAGATATCGAAGCCAATGGTGGTTTTTTAAGTCAACTAAAAGAAGGCACAATTCAACGAAAAATTAAAGAGTCTGCAGCTAAAGAACAAGCCGATTTTGATACTGAAAAATTAGTATTACTAGGAACAAATAAGCACCCTAATTTAACTGATAAAATGGCAAATGATTTAGAATTAAGCCCTTTTGTTAAAATCAAAAAAAGAAAAACTATAATTGAACCAATTATTGAGAAAAGACTATCTGAAAATTTGGAAATCAAAAGATTAAAAGAAGAAGAAAACTAACCATAGACAAAACCTATAGTACCTTTTTCCTACTAAAAACCCTTTTCAATGTCAAGAAAAAATCTTCAACATATAAAGTTAAAAAACAAAGCCCAACAACCAAATGCTGAAGTTAAAAACAACTTTACAACTGCAGAAAATATTGCCATAAAACCAACATATTCAAAAGATGATATTGGCAACATTGAACACCTAAACTTCGTAGCAGGAACCTCACCTTTTCTTCGTGGACCATATTCTACAATGTATGTTCGTAGACCTTGGACGATTAGACAATATGCTGGTTTCTCAACAGCAGAAGAAAGCAATGCATTTTACAGACGAAATTTAGCTGCAGGACAAAAAGGATTATCCGTAGCCTTTGATTTAGCAACACATAGAGGGTACGACTCTGATCACGAACGCGTTGTTGGAGATGTTGGTAAAGCTGGTGTTGCTATAGATTCTGTTGAAGACATGAAAATACTCTTCAATCAGATTCCACTTGATAAAATGTCGGTTTCCATGACAATGAACGGAGCGGTTTTACCAATTATGGCATTTTATATTGTTGCGGCAGAAGAACAAGGCGTTTCACCAGAGCAATTAGCTGGCACTATTCAAAATGACATTTTAAAGGAATTTATGGTGAGAAACACCTATATCTATCCACCAACACCATCCATGAAAATTATATCTGATATTTTTGAATACACAAGCAAGAACATGCCAAAATTCAATAGTATTAGCATATCTGGCTATCATATGCAAGAAGCTGGTGCCACTTGCGATATTGAACTAGCCTATACCTTAGCTGACGGATTAGAATACATTAGAAAAGGTTTAGACGCAGGTATGGATATTGACACCTTTGCTCCTCGCCTATCGTTCTTTTGGGCCATTGGCATGAATCATTTTATGGAAATCGCTAAAATGCGTGCAGCACGTATGCTTTGGGCGAAATTAGTAAAACAATTCAATCCAAAAAATCAGAAATCATTAGCATTGAGAACACATTGCCAAACCTCAGGCTGGAGTTTAACCGAACAAGACCCGTTTAACAATGTAGCCAGAACATGTATTGAAGCCTCTGCTGCTGCTTTTGGCGGCACTCAAAGCTTACACACAAACGCCTTAGACGAAGCTATTGCGTTACCAACAGACTTTTCTGCACGCATTGCCAGAAACACACAAATTTATCTACAAGAAGAAACCCATATCACCAAAACAGTAGACCCTTGGGCTGGTAGCTATTATGTTGAAAAACTAACACATGATATCACCCAAAAAGCATGGGAACTAATTGAAGAGGTTGAGGCATTAGGAGGAATGACCAAAGCCATTGAAGCCGGAATTCCAAAACTACGTATTGAAGAAGCAGCTGCACGAAAACAAGCACGCATAGATTCTACCCAAGATATTATTGTCGGAGTCAATAAGTATAGATTAGAACAAGAAGATCCTATTTCTACTTTAGAAGTAGATAACCAAAGCGTTCGCTTACAACAAATTGAACGTTTAAACCTCATAAGAGCAAGTAGAGATACTGATGTCGTTAATAACGCTTTATCAAAACTAACCGAAGCCGCTAAGTCTAGTAATGAAAATTTATTAGCTTTAGCAGTAGATGCAGCAAGAAAACGTGCCACATTAGGCGAAATAAGTGATGCTTTAGAAGCTGAATTTGGTAGACACAAAGCACAAATAAAATCTTTTTCAGGAGTGTATAGTAAAGAAATAAAAGACGATAAAAGTTTTCAAAAAGCCAAAAAATTAGCAGATCTATTTGCAGAACAAGATGGTCGTAGACCTCGAATTATGATTGCCAAAATGGGACAAGATGGTCATGATAGAGGGGCAAAAGTCATTGCAACAGGCTATGCAGATGTTGGTTTCGATGTAGATATTGGACCACTTTTTCAAACTCCTAAAGAAGCCGCTAAACAAGCGATTGAAAATGATGTTCATATTTTAGGTGTATCATCCTTAGCTGCAGGACACAAAACACTTGTTCCTCAAGTTATAGAAGAACTTAAAAAATACGGTAGAGATGATATTATGGTCATCGTTGGCGGTGTAATTCCAAAGCAAGATTACCAATTTTTATTCGACGCTGGAGCCGTTGCCGTTTTTGGTCCTGGAACAAAAATTAGCGAAGCTGCTATTCAGATTTTAGAGATTTTGATTGATTAACTTTAAAAAAAGTATTAAAACATAATAAAGAAAGCCAATTTGTTATTTGCAAATTGGCTTTCTTTTAAATTTAAAAATAAACTTAGTCGTCTACTTTTTTATTGCTTTTTTTAATTTCTGGCACCTTAAAATCACCAGCATTAGAAACCGTCCATTTATCAAATGTTTTAAAGTATTTTTTTATAGCCGTATTTACGTCGGCTACGGTTAAGCCTTTTACTTGCTCTTCTATACTTTTTTGAAAAGACATATCACGATCATAATATAAATTACTACTAATTAATCCTGCCAACTCATTGTCTTTAGCACGTGCAACACTTTGCGCTTCTACCCAACCATTCACAGTTGTTTTTAATTCTTCTTCTGTAATTCCATCAGCAATAAAGCGTGCTATCTCTTCTTTAAATCCTTGCTGAACTTTAGCAGCATTCTCTGGTGCATAAATTGCATAAACATATGCCATTGAGTTACTATCTTTACTATCATTATCTACACTTACAGCTCCACCTGCTCCATAACTCACACCATCTTGTTGACGTAATCTATTCGCTATTCTAGAAGATAAAAAGCCACCGCCTAATATCTCACCAGCAACTTGCAATGCGGCATAATCCTTATCTTCCTTACTCACCTTCATGCTTAATAATCCATAAGAAATAGCATTTTTCTTATCAGGTGTTTCTATACTCTCGTTAACAGCAGTATTTTTCTGATGTGGATTTTTAATTTCCTTATACGAGTGATTATTTCTAAAATCACTAAAATTAGTTTCAAAATAATCCTTAAGCACCTGCTCTTCAATATTTCCAATTGCTATAACCGAAGCATTGTCAGAAATTCCATAATACTCTTTGTGATAAGCTTTTAAATCAGCTACAGTTACAGCTTTAATCGCTTCTATTTCCTCATCTATAGTCATATTATAATTAGGATGTCCCTTTGAAAAACGTTGATTTAATAGTCCCATTTTACGAATAGCTAAAAACTGAGGATCAGTTTTGCTTTGCTCCAACCTAGCTAAATCCTCTGTTTTTAATTTTTCAAGTTCAGTTTCATCAAAAATTGGATTTTTCAATAAATCAACCATAACATCTAATGTTGCCATTAAATTTTCTGCTATTGAAGTCACAGAGCCTCTTATACTTCCATTTGAACCACTTACAGAGACAGACGATTTTAATGTACTTAACGCATCTTCTATAGCCTGACGCGATTTTGTGGTTGTCCCCTTATTTAACATGCGTCCCGTATAACTTGCTATTTTACCTTTATTCATAAAGTTATCTACATTACCATTTCTAATAACTAAATTCAAGGTTACTGTTTCACCACGATTGTTCTTTTTAATAAAACCATATTCAATAGGCGTTTTTTCTAAAATACCAGAATCTAATCGGTTTTGAATATTATCGTACGAGACATCAAAAGACTCACCTGCATCAAATGCTTCTTTTCCTTTATATGCCGTCACCAATTCTTCTAAACCTTCGGTATGTTCAATTTCAACTCTTATAGGTGTTTTTGTAGGTACAAATAAGCCAACAGTCCTATTAGTATTAATTAAATACCGTTGAATAGCAGTATTTAAATGATCTAAAGTCATAGCTTCTATACGGTCACGAAAGATGTATGCCAACCTCCAATCTCCAGCACCAATAAACTCACTTGTAAATGTTCCTAAAAACGCTGAATTACGAGAAATCTGATCTATTTGTTTTAAGATATTCGATTTTGCACGTTTTAACTCAGATTCTGTAACAGGATTTTTACTCATATCCTCTAAAACACTCAAGAGTGTAGATTCAGCTTCATCCAGAGATTTATCTGATGGCACATCTACATTGATATATAAAAATGAAGGCTCCTTAGTAAATGGAGAAAACGACCAAACAGTCGAAGCCTTTTTATCATCAACTAATGCCTTGTATAATCTACCAGACGGCTCATCCGTTAAAACCTGCTCAGCAATTGCCATTGCCGCATAATCCTCATGAGAGCCAGCTGGTATATGATATAATGCAGATACTATTTGTAAATCACCAACACGACTTAATTCTACACGTCTCTCTCCATCTTGAGCTGGCTCAATTGTTGGAACATCCTTTAAAGGAATATCAGGATTTTTTAATCCACCAAATTTTTCAACAATCAACGCTAAAGTTTTATCAACATCTATTTTACCTGTTACCATTAAAACAGCATTGTCTGGACGATAATACTTTTTGTAAAACGCTTTAAGATTTTCTATTGGCACTCGCATAATATCAGAACGATTCCCAATTGTTGATTGCCCGTAATTATGCCATAAATACGCTGAACTGATTACATTTTTCATTAAAACACCAGATGGTGAGTTCTCACCACTTTCAAACTCATTTCTTACTACTGTAAATTCAGATTGTAAATCTTCATTTGAGATAAATGAATTCATCATTCTATCAGACTCTAAATCTAAAGCCCAATCTAAATTTTCATCAGTAGCATTAAACGTTTCAAAATAATTTGTTCTGTCATACCACGTCGTTCCATTTGGTCTCGCGCCATGAGAAGTTAATTCCTCAGGAATGTTAGGATGATTAGGCGTACCTTTAAACACCATATGCTCTAAGAGATGAGCCATTCCTTTTTCACCGTAGCCTTCATGCCTAGAACCTACTTTGTAGGTAATATTTACTGTAATAGTTTGTGCTGAATTATCAGGAAACAAAAGTACTTTCATGCCATTGTCCATCATATATTCAGTAATCCCCTCAACACTTGCTGTTTTCTTTATTTGAGCATTTCCAGACCATGAAAAACTCAAAAAAAGCAATACTGCAAATGCAATTTTAAATAAAAAATGTGCTTTTTTCATAATATAAAGATTGATTAGTTTTGTAAATATAAAACTTATAAGATTTGAATCTTAGTTTTTCATAAATAATTAACTAACAGATAAATAACTAATTTCACATAAATAAATGAACATGAATCACACTAATAAAATGCTCAGAGATGATGCGCTTAAAGGAAAAACAATTGTAGTAACAGGTGGAGGAAGCGGTTTAGGTAAGGCCATGACAAGATATTTCTTAGAACTTGGTGCCAATGTTGCTATTTCATCTCGTGACTTAGACAAACTTAAAAACACAGCAAAGGAACTAGAAGCTGAAACTGGTGGCACATGCTTACCAATACAATGTGATGTAAGAGAATATCATCAAGTAGAAAACATGCGAAAAACCGTTGTGGAAAAATTTGGTAAAGTAGACGTTTTACTTAATAATGCAGCTGGCAACTTTATTTCGCCAACAGAGCGCTTATCTCCTAGAGCTTTTGATGTGATTATAGACATTGTCTTAAAAGGTACAAAAAACTGTATGTTAGCATTTGGCAAGCATTGGATAGACACCAAACAAACCAACACTAATGTTTTAAGTATTGTCACCACATATTCGTGGACAGGTTCTGGCTACGTGGTACCAAGTGCAGCAGCCAAAGCAGGAGTTTTAGCTATGACACGAAGTCTTGCTGTAGAATGGGCAAAATACGGCATGCGATTTAATGCTATTGCTCCAGGACCATTTCCTACCAAAGGAGCTTGGGATCGCTTGATGCCTGGAGATCTTCAAGAAAAATTTGATATGGCTAAGAAAGTGCCATTAAATCGTGTTGGAGAACATCAAGAGTTAGCTAATTTAGCCGCTTATTTAGTATCTGACTTTTCTGCATATATGAATGGAGAAGTTGTCACTTTAGATGGAGGAGAATGGCTTAAAGGTGCAGGAGAATTTAATATGCTCTCTGATGTTACCGAAAACCAATGGGATGATTTGGAAAAAATGATTCGTGCCAAGAAGAATAAATAAGCACTGATAGCAATATTTTAAAAACTAATAACTGTTAACAACTTCAATTTCTTATACTCGTAAATAATCGTATTTTTAAGCCCTAGAAAAACCAAATCATTTAATGGGTAAAATCATTGCAATAGCAAATCAAAAAGGAGGTGTTGGTAAAACAACAACCTCAGTAAATCTAGCAGCTTCATTGGGAGCTTTAGAGAAAAAAGTCTTACTTATAGATGCCGACCCACAAGCCAACGCTAGTTCTGGTTTAGGAATGGATGTCGATACTATTGAAATAGGCTCCTATCAGGTTATAGAACATTCCGCAGAAGCAAAAGAAGCAATTGTGGCTTCTAATGCTCCAAATGTAGATTTGATTCCGGCTCACATAGATCTTGTAGCTATTGAAATAGAATTAGTAGACAAGGAAGAGCGTGAGTACATGCTTAAAAAAGCAATTGTAGATTTAAAATCTGAATATGACTATATCTTAATTGACTGTGCTCCATCGTTAGGCTTATTAACTTTAAATGCTTTAACGGCTGCAGATTCTGTAATAATTCCTATTCAATGCGAATATTTTGCACTTGAAGGATTAGGAAAACTGTTAAATACTATTAAAAGTGTACAAAAAATACATAATCAAGCGTTAGACATAGAAGGTATGTTATTAACCATGTTCGATTCGCGTTTACGCCTTTCTAACCAAGTGGTAGAAGAAGTACAAAAACATTTTAGCGATATGGTTTTTGATACAATCATTCAACGTAATGTGCGTTTAGGAGAAGCTCCTAGTTTTGGAGAAAGCATTATTAACTATGATGTGAGTAGCAAAGGAGCAGCAAATTATTTGAGCTTAGCTAAGGAGCTGATTAAGAAAAATGAATTATAATGGCGAAAGCAACAAAAAAACAAGCATTGGGTAGAGGGCTTTCTGCCTTATTGAAAGATCCGGAAAACGATATTAACTCTGCGGAAGATAAAAATGCAGACAAAGTAGTTGGTAATATTGTTGAGCTAGATATTGATAGTATTGAGGTTAACCCTTTTCAACCTAGAACCAATTTTAACGAAGAAACATTAAGAGAACTTGCTTCTTCTATTCGCGAGCTTGGAGTTATTCAACCTATAACGGTTAGAAAATTAGCCTTTAATAAGTACCAATTAGTTTCTGGTGAGCGTCGATTTAGAGCTTCAAAATTAATTGGTTTAGAAGCGATACCAGCTTATATAAGAATTGCTAATGACCAAGAGTCATTAGAAATGGCGTTAGTAGAAAATATTCAACGTCAAGATTTAGATGCGATAGAAATTGCTTTGTCTTACCAACGTTTAATTGACGAAATTAATTTAACACAAGAGCAAATGAGCGAACGTGTTGGTAAAAAACGTTCTACAATTGCCAATTATTTGCGCTTATTAAAGTTAGATCCTATTATTCAGACAGGCATCCGTGACGGATTTATAAGCATGGGTCATGGAAGAGCTATGGTGAATATTGAAGACCAAGTAGACCAATTAGAAGTCTATGAAAAAATCATCAGTAATAAATTATCCGTAAGAGCAACTGAGCAATTAGTGAAGAATTTTAGCTCTGATGAAACACCTGCAAAACCTGAAGAAGTTACACCAGAAATGCCTAAGTATATTAAAAAAGGTGTAAAAGATTTTTCAGATTATTTTGGTCATAAAATAGATGTCAAAGTGGCAAAAAATGGTAGTGGTAGAATAACGATTCCTTTTCATTCGGAAGAAGATTTTAACCGAATTAAAAAATTAGTTCAGCGTGACAAATAAATCGTTATTTAGTCTCCTACTGTGCTTACTATCAGTATCACTCTCATTTTCCCAAAAAGAAAAAGACAGTACTAGCATTGCTATTGATGAAAGCGCATTTATTACTAGTGAAACTATAATAAAAAAGGAAATTGACCCTTTAAGGCCTTCTAAAGCCGCATTTTATTCTGCTGTACTTCCTGGTTTAGGACAAGCTTACAATAAAAAATATTGGAAAATCCCTATTGTATGGGGAGCTATAGGAGCTGGTGTTTACTTTTATGTAAGAAATGATAAGCAATACGATCGTTATAGAGATGCGTATAAAAGTCGTTTGGCAGGCTTTCAGGATGATGAATTTTATGGAGTAATATCAGACGATGGGCTTATTAGAGCACAACAACAGTTTAACAGAAACAAGGAAATGTCTCTATTAATAACCATTGGTTTATATGCTTTAAATGTGATTGATGCTAATGTAGATGCACATTTACTACAATTTAATGTCGATGAAAATTTAAGTTTAAGTCCACATTATCAATATAATGAAATGGAGAACACTTCAGATTTAGGATTAACCGTAAATTTTAAATTCTAAGTCTATTATAGGTATTAAACATAATGGTTAACATGCTTCAATACCTTTTATAATTACAATAAACCAATTTCAAAATGAAAATAGCTTTACTAGGTTATGGCAAAATGGGCAAAAGTATTGAGACCATTGCATTAAACCGAAATCATACAATTTCTTTAATAGTATCAGACTCTAATTCTGATTATGATTTTTCAAATTCTGATGTTGCCATCGATTTTAGCATACCATCTGTAGCTGTTTCCAACATAAAAAAAGCCATAGATGCTGGGATTCCAGTAATTTCTGGTACAACAGGTTGGTTAGAACAATACCAAGACGTTTTAGATTATTGTAATTCTAATAACGGTACATTTTTATATGCTTCTAATTTTAGCTTAGGTGTGAATATATTTTTTGAGCTAAATAAAAGATTGAGCGAATTAATGTCTAACACTTCTGAGTACACTACAGAAATTGAAGAAATTCACCATACACAGAAATTAGATGCTCCGAGTGGTACAGCTATTACTTTAGCAGAACAAATTATAGAAAACACAGAGTATACAAATTGGACATTAGACGAACCCAAACCAAACGAAATTCACATTGAAGCTAAACGCATAGAAAATGTTCCTGGCACTCATGAAATTTCGTATAATTCTGAAATTGATTCTATAAACATAAAACATACAGCACATAGCAGGCAAGGCTTTGCAATGGGAGCGGTAATTGCAGCAGAGTGGATAAAAGACAAAAAAGGCGTCTTTAGTATGAAAGATGTGTTAAACATTGGTTAATTTGCCAAACATTTGAAACAAATTGAAATAATTTTCAACCTATTAGATTAAATATCATATTATGAGCTGGACACAGTGGTTTATCTTTTTACTCATTTTACAAATCATACATGGCCTAGGTACATGGAAATTATATATTAAAGCAGGCAGAAAACCTTGGGAAGCCTTTGTACCAGTTTACAACGCTGTAATTTTAATGAAAATTATTTCGCGTCCTTGGTGGTGGGTTATATTAATGTTTTTACCAATTGTAAACCTTATTATGATTCCCGCTGCATGGGTAGAAACAGCAAGAGCTTTTGGCAAAGACACTAAACTAGATGCACTTTTATGCATCGTTACATTAGGTTTTTACCTTTACTACCTTAATTATGTAGCAGATGTTAATTATGTAGAGAAAAGAAAATTAACCCCTAAAACATCTACAGGAGAATGGATTACCTCCATACTTTTCGCTATTGTAGCAGCAACTATTGTGCATACGTATTTCTTTCAACCATTTGTAATTCCGTCATCGTCTTTAGAGAAATCATTACTGGTTGGTGACTTTCTTATTGTAAGTAAAATACATTACGGACCACGTTTACCAATGACAACTGTTGGCGCACCGATGGTGCATGATACTATTCCTAAATTAGGTACCAAATCGTATTTATTCAATGATCATTTTGAAGAACGAAATACGTCTTGGATGAATAAATTACAATTACCATATTTTAGATTCCCTGGTTTTGAAAAAATTGAACGTAATGATATCGTGGTGTTTGGTCAGCCTGCAGATACCTTGGTGGACATGAATAAGTTTACACCAGATAGAAATTATTACAAACCCATTGACAAAAAAACCAACTTAGTAAAACGTTGTGTTGGTATACCTGGTGATACTTTAGAAGTTAGAAATGGTATTGTCTATATAAATGGCAAACAAAATAAATTACCTAATAGAGCTAAGGTTCAATTTTCATACGATATTGAATTTGCTAATATTACGGCCAATTCTATGTACGAGCTTAGCGAAAAAGTGAAGCCAATTTTAAAAAAGTATGACATCACTGATGGTATTGGTTACGATAACCAACGTGAAACATTTATAATACAAGCAACTCAAGAAGCAGCTAAAAAGGCTGTTGTACATCCAAATATAGCCTCAATTACCTTTCATGGTGAAGATGAAGGCATAAGAGACAGTAGAGTATTTCCTCACGATTTAAAACACAATTGGAACTACAACTTTTTTGGACCTATATGGATACCTAAAGCTGGTGCCACTATAAATTTAGACATGGATAACATTTCTATTTATAAGCGTGCCATAGGAGAATATGAAGGGCACAATGTTGTTACTAGAGGAAATCAAATTTTTATTGATAATAAACCTGCCACATCTTACACATTTAAACAAGATTATTATTGGATGATGGGAGATAACCGTCATAACTCCATTGATGCTAGAGCATGGGGATTTGTACCTTACGATCACGTTATTGGTAAACCTGTATTCATTTGGATGAGTATTGATGGCATTAATGATGGACTTAAAAATTGGAGTATTAGATGGGATAGAGTCTTTACAACGGTTAGTGGTACTGGCGAGCGTACATCTTATTTAATTCCGTTTATAATCCTTGTTTTAGGTATTACATTTTTCAATAAATGGAGAAAAAAGAAAAAGGCTAAGTAGCATTAAGTTTTGAATAACCTTATATATCCAACCTATTTTCCAAACATTGCACACTTTTGGGCTATTGTCAATTCAGATTTCATTTGTTTTGAAGTCAGTGACAATTACCAAAAACAATCTTTCAGAAACCGAACTGAAATCTATGGAGCAAATGGCAAATTGGCTTTAACTGTACCTGTAAGCTACTCTCAAAAAAATAGGCAACTGTATAAAGATGTAAAAATAGCAAATGATGAATCTTGGCAACTTCAGCATTTAAAATCTTTACAATCTGCTTATAGTATGTCTCCCTTTTTTGAATTCTACATTGACGATTTAATGCCTCTATTTGAAAATCATTACGATTATATCTTAGACTTTAATCTAAAATGTTATGACCTACTATCCGATAGTTTACAATTGAACAGGACTTCAAAACACACTTCAATTTTTGAAATAAAACCTTCAGAAAATAAAGATTTTAGACACTTAGTAAAACGAAATTCTAAAGTGCAATCATTTCAACCTTACACTCAAGTTTTTACTGAAAAACATGGTTTTATTTCTAATCTTAGTATTTTAGATTTATTATTTAATGAAGGTCCAAATGCGGAATTGTATCTGAAACGACAAGAAATAGAAATAATTTAACAAAGAATGCTTCAATCAACCGTCCATTACGGCATACACTTTGGTTTACCATTGGTAGTTGCTATTGTATTTTACAAAGACTATTGGCTAAAAGCCTACGCTATTATGATTTTGGGTATGTTGATAGATTTAGATCACTTACTAGCAAACCCCATTTTTGATCCTAATCGTTGCAGTATCAATTTTCATCCACTCCACTCCAACTACGCTATTGTAGTTTACATGCTGTTATTAATTCCGAAGAAAACGAGACTTATCGGTCTAGGTTTAGTGATTCACATTATTGCAGATACCGCAGATTGCTGGTTAATGTGATAGTTTTAATGTTGTTTTAATAGGATAATGATCCGAAAGTTCAACATCAAGGGTTTTAAATCCATTCACCGTAAAATCCTCATCTGCTAAAATAAAATCGATTCGCATAGGGAAGAATTTAAAATTATACGTTCTACCAAAACCATTTCCCGCTTGTTTAAACGTATCTTTTAAATCGTCTCCTTTAATCTTTCTATAAATATAGGAATAAGCTGTATTATTAAAATCGCCTGTAACGATGGTTTTGTAATTAGACTTTGCCTTGTGTGCTAAAAACAACTCCACCTGCTCTTGCTGTGCTTTAAATGTAGCTCCTACTTGTTTAAATAAATGTCCTGAAGTTTCTTCTTTAAGCTTTTCTACATCAACTCCTATACCTGATGATTGTAAGTGAAAATTATAAATTCTAATTGTATCTTTTTGTTTCACTATATCAACAAAAATGGCATTATTGTACGTGTTAGGAAACTCTAGAGAACCCGAATTTACAATAGGAAATTTAGAAAAAATCGTTTGACCACCTTTAATTCCTTTAGAGTATTCCGCATTAAAACTATAGTAGTGTTTTAGCTTAAGACGCTCACTTATTGGATATTCTTGAAGACACAACACATCTGGTGCTTCATCAGAGATTAATGCTAAAATACTGTCTTTAACCGTTTTGCTAGGCAACCAACCAAACTTATTAAAAAGTCTAACATTAAACGACATAACAGAAAAATTAGCGTCATCCTCAATCTGCAAAGAAGACGAAAACTTGTACATAGAGTTCATATAACTCCATCCTAATAACAATACCACCAACGATAAAATCATTTGCTTCTTAACACGAAGCAACCAGTAAATTAAAAAAATAACATTGAGCGAAATAAGTAGTGGTACACCCAAACTTAAAACAGATAGTGTAGCAAAACGTTTTGGTGGAATAAACGGTAATATATAAGAAATGAGCAATAAAAATGCCACCAACGAATTGATTAAAAATATAATTTTACTACCGAATTTTAATCCTTTCACTTTATTTTTATTTTCCTGCCCTAAAGAGAAATTCCTTTTCATCGGCAGTTAGACTTTCGTAACCACTTTTACTAATTTTATCGAGAATTAAATCTATTTTCTTCTGATTATTAAACGTATTAAACTCGTCTTTAGTCTTACCAGCATACTCCTTTTTTTTGGTATTACGATGTACTGTTTTAAGATTAGATTTTGGCTTAAACCAACTCATAAAACTATCCATGGCACGCTCAAAACCAGTGCCAATATCTGTACCTTTTAATAACTTAGTAGCATAAATATAACCTAATAAATAACCACCAAAATGTGCTACATAACCACCTTGATTCAAACCTGCCATTAATCTAAACAAATCTAAACCAACAATAACCATGGCAATATGTTTCCATTTTACATTAAAGGCGTTGAATAAACGTATCTCTGTATTGGGTATGTATGCAGCAACAAACATTAATAACGCACTTACACCTGCAGAAGCACCTACTAAAACACCATTTACTCCTAGAAAGTTAATTGGCATAAGATTAGCAAAAGCCAAATAAGCCAATCCTCCACAAATAATCCCAAGAAAATAAACATTTAGAATCATTTTTGAACGAAACAAATTCAATGTTATTCTAGATAGGTAGTAAAGAAACAGCATATTAAATGCCAGATGCAACAACCCACTATGAAGAAATCCGTAGGTTATTATTGACCAAGGTTGAAATAGAAAATCCATGATTCCTGATGGCAATTCAAAATAGCCAAACAGATCAATTCGCAATAGTGATTTAAACACTAAGCCAATAATAAATACGATCACATTAATGGCTATTATTTTACCAAAAGCATCGAGCGTATTAAACTTATATTTTAAATCTTGAATCGTACTCATAATTAATTCCAACGGTATTTATCTTTTTCATTTTTCTTCCAGAAATACATTAAAAGGAAACCTGTTAATGCACCACCAACGTGAGCCATATAAGCCGTATTACTCGGACTGAATATAGAATTCCCTGAAAGAGCTGAAAATAAATCTAACGCAATAATACCAGGAATAAAATACTTTGCTTTAATAGGTACAGGCAAGAAAATAAGCATCAATTTAGAATCTGGAAATAACATTCCAAAAGCTACTAAAACACCCATTATAGCACCAGAAGCACCAACCATTGTACTATTAAATGCATTGATAAAACTATCAAAATTATCACCCAAAAGTGGTACCCAAGCCGTACTATATTTGCCCTCACTCAGAACACTTAAAACATCTGATTGAGATGCACCAGATTCTATCAATGTTGTTAAACCCGTATTAAATTGAAAGTACAAAAATGCAACTTGTATTATCGCTGCACCAAAACCAGAGAGTAGATAAAAGGTTATAAACTTCTTCCATCCAAAAATTTGTTCTACAGCAGTGCCAAACATCCATAACGCAAACATATTAAATGCAATGTGCATAAAATTACCATGCATAAACATGTGTGTTAAGACTTGCCATGGCTGAAACATTGGATTTTTCGGAAAATATAATGCAAACCACTGATAGAAAGCTTCACCATTACCTACTGTTAATGTTCCAATAAACATTAATACATTTAATATTAATAAATGCTTTACTCCATCTGTTATTTCTCTTCTCATATTCTACATAAATTTTTTCTCAATATCATCAACAGCCATGGTGATAAACGTTGGTCTATTAGTTGGTGATACATTAGGTTCCTTACAGGCAAATAAACTATTTACCATGTGTTCTTGCTCTGTACTATTTAAAGATTGACCGTTTTTAATCGCTAAACTCTTTGCCATAGATTTTGCTAGTAAATCCGCAGCACTAAAATTAGTGTCTGGCACATCATTCTCTACATCGCTAATTAATTGTTCTAAAATTATAGACACTTCACTTTCTGGCACTCCTACAGGAACTCCTGTAATCATAATCTCCTTATCATTCAATTCTGAAAATGCAAAACCTGTATGTTCTAAATCAGATTTTAAATCGTCTATAATTTTTGTTTCGTTTGGTGTAAAATGTAATTGTAACGGGAATAATAATTGCTGACTCGTTGCTTCTTTTACAGTAATGTGCTTTAAAAAACTCTCATATAAAATACGCTGGTGTGCTCTATTTTGGTCAATAATCAACATACCAGATTTTAAAGTACTCACAATATATTTGTGTTGTAACTGAAACGTTGTTTTTCTAGTTTCAATTGCTGAATCATTAAAAATAGATTCATCTTTTGATTCACTTTCAAAAGTTACTTGACTAAAATCACTTTGAGAATTATTTCCTTTAGATTCTAAACCTACATACATACTTTCCCAAGATGCCGTAGGTGCCGATTTAAATCCTGTATTCTGCCTCGTCGTTTTTTCCTTTCTATTAACATCTTCAGAAAATGGATTAAAACTACGATCCACTTCAATTGCTGGAATTGAAGCATTTTTATCTTTATACTCGTAAGGTGTATTTAAACTACTCTGATGTTCAAAATCTAAAACTGGTGCAATATTAAATTGTCCTAAACTATGTTTTACAGCCGAACGTAAAATGGCATAAAGCGTATGCTCATCGTCAAATTTAATTTCAGTCTTTGTAGGATGAATATTAATATCAATAGATTTTGGATCAACAGTAAGATTCAAAAAATAACTAGGATGATAACCATCTTTTAATAAACCTTCAAAAGCCGATTTTATTGCATGATTGAGATACGGACTTTTTATAAATCGCTGATTCACAAAAAAGAATTGTTCTGACTTTGTTTTTTTTGAAAAGTTAGGTTTACCTACAAACCCAGATATTTTCAACACTTCTGTTTCTTCTTCAACTGGCACTAATTTTTCGTTAGTTTTAGTTCCGAAAATATGCACTACACGTTGTCTGTAATTTTCTTGAGGCACATTAAATAAGTCGCTTCCATTGTGATAAAATGAAAATGCAATATTAGGATGCGCTAAAGCCACACGATGAAACTCGTCTGAGATATGCCTTAACTCTACGGTATCTGATTTTAAAAAATTTCGTCTTGCCGGAATGTTAAAAAATAGATGCTTCACGGCCACCGAAGTTCCGGTTGGTGTTACAACAACCTCTTGCGATTTTACTTCACTACCTTCTATAACAATGGCAGTTCCTAAATCGTCTTCGCCTTGCTTTGTTTTGAGTTCAACATGCGCAATAGCAGCAATACTCGCTAATGCTTCACCTCTAAACCCTTTAGTGTTAAGTTGAAATAAATCTTCTGCCGCTCTAATTTTTGAAGTTGCGTGACGCTCAAAACTCAATCTCGCATCAGTAACACTCATACCTTTGCCATTATCAATTACTTGAACTAGAGTTTTACCAGCATCTTTAATTATGAGTTTTATTTCTGTAGCATTAGCATCAATGGCATTTTCCATTAATTCTTTAACTACTGAAGCTGGACGCTGAACTACCTCACCTGCTGCAATTTGGTTGGCAACATGGTCTGGTAAAAGTTGAATAATATCTGACATTAGCTTTTAAAAGAAAAAATAGATAAGTCGAAATCTATGATATAAAGAAAAATTAAAACGAAGATTCCTATTAAGAGTAAAATGGTTCTATTAAAACCTGAATTATTTCTAGTTCGGCCACTTATTCTACTATCGTGCCATTGCCCAGAAAAATCATTTTTATTATAAGTATCTGCATAAGCATCAAACTTTGATGCATGGCCTGATGTATCAATATCTTCTTTACCTTTATAATATCTTGGCGTATAATTAAACCTTTTATTTCTAGGTAATTTTTTAATTAAAGTGAATTTTATTGGTCCCATAATACTG
>TARA_R110002111_G_scaffold143677_1_pt1 | contig 21862 bp, 14 predicted proteins | sample TARA_R110002111 | Tara Oceans TARA_R110002111 (sample SAMEA4397363) | marine metagenome | biome: Polar Biome; feature: [ZZZ] marine water layer (ENVO:01000295); material: water (ENVO:00002006), including particulate matter (ENVO:01000060) such as... | depth 199 m | reverse complement strand
AATAGTTTTTTTAAATTATTCCAACGAGGATCAATATCCTCAGATGATTTTGTTTTTATGTCCTCACTTGGACTTAATTCTTCTAATTTTGAAAGTATATCCGACTGTAATGAACCGTCTTCAATACCAGGATGAACTCGCTTAATAGGAACTGCTAAAATAATTAGTTCATATATATATTGTGCAACATTAATTTCATACTCACCATGTGGTATAATTAATATGTCTTCATTCTCATCATTGTACTCGTTCCCAAACTTTACAACAAGCTTAAACTCGTCATTAATTGCCTGATCATAGGGTTCATTGGTGATATCACAATTTACATTTACTACACCTTCAGCACAAAAAAGCAACTCTAAAAGTGTCGATTTTTTATCTAATTTGAGGTCTATTTTAACGTCAACTGCATTGAATTCATCGTATTCAAAATGTTGAAAGAACGTATTATCAATTTGATAATCAAAATGATGCTCTCCTACTTTTAATCCAACAAAAGGGATTGTATAAGATTTTAATGCCTTCATTATCACATTCAATTTGAGCGTGCAAATATATAAAATTTTCCTTATTTACAGCTTAGATATCAACAAATTTTGTTTATAACTATCGTGATGTCTTTTTTAAGGGGTTTTTACTGTAGTGATTATACTCTTCCCTTTGTTTAAAAATCTGAATTGCAGTAAAGATGGCTTGCTTCATTGAGCTTTCGTCAGCTATTCCTTTTCCCGCGATTTCATAAGCTGTTCCATGATCGGGTGAAGTTCTCACTTTGTCCAATCCTGCAGTATAATTAACACCTTGACCAAAAGCGATTGTTTTAAACGGAATTAAGCCTTGATCGTGATATGACGCAATAATTGCATCAAAATTTTTGTAGGTATTAGATCCAAAAAAGCTATCGGCAGAATATGGACCGTAAACTAAACTTCCATCAGATTTTATTTTTTCTAAGGCAGGTTTTAAAACGGTATCATCTTCATTGCCAATCACACCATTATCACCAGCATGCGGATTAATAGCTAAAATTGCTACTTTCGGTTTTCTTATTCCAAAATCTTGCTTTAAGGATTTCATAACTGTTGCTATTTTTTCCTTTATAAGGCTTTCTGTTATAGTACTACTAGCGTCCTTAAGTGGTACATGATCTGTTAAAAGTCCTACGCGTAATGCATCAGAAACCATAAACATTAAACTTTTACCGTTTAAGGCTTTAGCTAAATAATCGGTATGACCAGGGAAATTAAAAGTATCTGATTGGATGTTCTGTTTATTAATTGGTGCTGTAACCAACACATCTATAGAACCTTCTTTTAATGCATTTGTTGCTGCAACCAAAGATTTAATGGCATACTCACCTATCGTTTTATCGTTCTTCCCGAAATCTATATTTACAGCTTCGTTCCAAACATTGACCACGTTAACTTTTCCGATTGCAATTTTATCTAGTGTATCTATATTAAAAAAATTGATTTTGCTCTTAAAATGATTTTTAAAAAACTGCATCGTTTTACCAGATGCAAAAATCACAGGAGTACTTAACTCTAAAGATCTCGGATCTTCATAAGCCTTAATTATAATTTCTGGTCCAATTCCATTAAGATCTCCTACTGATATACCTACAATTACCGATTCTTTTTGCTTCATAAATATGTTATGTTAATTGATATGAAAAATGACTAAACAACTTTGCATTTAATCTAAATTTCTATACATCAAACAAAGTTATAATTCATAAATTGGGTTTAACTTTGTAATTACAAATTTAACCCAAATTAAGTCTTATAAAATTAATTACGATTTGAAACTACTTTAAAATATATTATTTTATTGCATTTTTATAACCGAATCACAAAGTTACATTGCTAATTTGAGTTAACTAATAAAAGTACAATTTATGTTTACAGGTATTATTGAAGATTTAGGAACAATTAATAAATTAGTAAAAGATGGAGGTAATCTACACATTACGATGCAAACCCATATAACAAGTGAATTAAAAATAGATCAAAGTGTTGCTCATAATGGTGTATGTTTAACTGTTGTTAATATTGAAGGTGATACCTACACTGTAACAGCCATCCAAGAAACATTAGACAAAACAAATCTTAGTTCGTTAAAAGAACATCAGCTAATTAATATTGAACGCGCTATGAAATTAGGTGACAGATTAGATGGTCATATAGTTCAGGGACATGTAGACCAAACGGCAAAATGTATAGCAATTACTGAAGAAGATGGAAGTTGGGTTTTTACTTTTGAATATGACAAAAACCTCAACAATATAACAATTGAAAAAGGCTCAATAACTGTAAATGGAGTTAGTTTAACCGTTGTAAACTCACAATTAAATCAGTTTTCGGTAGCAATAATACCTTATACATATAACCATACTACTTTTAAAAACTTAAAAACTGGAGATATGGTAAATTTAGAATTTGATGTTATTGGTAAATATGTAAAACGATTAAACGATCTTAGAAACTAAGCCACTCGTTTAATAGATAATTTATACATTTTATAAATTCCGTAAACTAATGCTACAACGAATAATGCAATAATTCCACCGTCAATAGGAAGACCTGGTGGTGGTGGTGGCAATGGAGGTGGAGGTGTACCATTCTGTGCCATAGATACGAAACCTACTAAAAAAACTAAAATTGAGGCTAATATATACTTGTTCTGCATTCTGCTAAATAAGGTGTAAAAGTATAAAAAAAACTGAGCTGACAAAATTTATTCGGCTAAAAACATCCTTAAACGGTAAATTTTATCGACGAACAGTTAAAAAAGCACTTAAGTTAGGGAAGTTAGCTACATTTTTAACTCATTTCAGCGACAAATATAGTATTAATTTTTAATTATTATTAATAGGATTGAATCTAATCCTAGATTTAACCTAAACTTTACATCTAATAATTATAGTTAAACTATAAATCTACTTCTAATAATAAATACGTAAAACAGCATTAGTCGTAATCCCTAACGAATATCTGGAAAACTTTATTGCATTATCCTCTGCATCAATCCTATAATAGTTGTTGATTGGATTTTTAACATCAGAAATATTCCAAGCAGACATACCAACTTCTGAACGAAACACCTTATTTATCTTAAATTTATAAAGCGCTGAAGCATCAATTCTTAAATAATCTTGTAATCGTTCGTTATTGGCCTTGCCAAAATTGATTTCATTACCAGTAACTTCATTTTCTACTAATGGTATCGATGTTGGTTTCCCTAGCCTGTAATTTAATCCAGCAGAAATGCTCCACGACTCATCACTATAGGTTGTACCCAATGTAAAGGCATGCGTAATATCAAAATTGCTAGGAAACTCAATTTCTTCAAGCGTTTTAAAGGTATAATCGTTTTTTATATATGAATAACTCAACCACGTATTTAGATGATTGAAATTTTTTCGGACTAAAAATTCGGCTCCTAAAACATCGTAGCTTCCTTTTTCTTTTTCAAATTCATACTTGGTGGTAAATCCTTGGCTTTGTGTAGTGATACCATCAACTTTTTTGTAATACACTTTGGCATCTATTAACCAACCTTTGTTTTTATAAAGCAATCCTAATGAGGCTTGTTTACTTTTAATTATTGGGATACTATCATTATCTGTGAGTTGCCATCGACGTTTTTCTACTCCTAAAAAATCATTTTGGAAATTGATAATTTGCGAGGTGTTTTGATGTTTAAACTCACCTAATGCTTCTAATTCAACATGATTTCCTAAAGCTTTTCGAATACTTAAACGCGGTTCTACAATCAATTCATCAAACTTTTCTAGATAATTCGCCCTAACTCCTAATTTAACGCTAAGATTTTTAGTGTCATTTTCAAACTGTGTCTGAGCAAAAACCGCTTGTTCTCTTAAAACTTCAGAATCACGTCGTACAAATCTTGGCACATCGATATCATTTAGGTTTGTAATTTCCGATTCAATAAAATTATAGCCCAAATTGAATTGCCATAGATTTTGAGTATAAAACCCTTCTAATCTTGCCGAAGTTTCAGACACTATATTTTCTTGTAAAAAACGTTGTTCTGCCATAACGTTAGCATTTACTGCTTGTAATGTATAATCTGTATTATAAACATTGAGCACAGTACTTAATTTATCATTCCACTGCCGACGATAATTTAAGCCTACCGAAATACTATTTTGAGAAATACTACTTTCTCGAGTTTCTTCTACTCCATTAAAAAGGGCCGATTCATCAAAGGTTAAATCGTTATGAACTAGCATAAAATTTAATCGTAAAAAATCCTTATCCGATGGCTTATAAAGCCACCTTAAAGACGCATCATAAAAATCGAAGGCTTGATTTGAGTTACTAACATTAGAGGTGTTTTCTGCGACCTCTGTATCTTGTGTCACACGTTCAAAATACGTTTTATAAGTTGGTGTTCTTACCAATTCATCAATAGATTTACGTCCTGCAATTTGAACTGAAGACTTTTTACCAATTGGTGCATTTAAAAATAAATCGGCATTAAGAAGATTAATTCCAAAGGAACCTTTAAAATTGGATTCGATGGTTTTACTAGAATGCATATCAATAGTTCCTGAAACACCATCGGTATAAGACGCATCTGTACCGTTATTAATTACGGTTGCAGTTTGTGTGATTTGTGGATTGAAACTTGAAATAAGTCCGAAAAAATGACTGGATTGATACATTTTTATCCCATCCCAAAGCATTAGATTTTGGTCGTGAGACCCTCCTCTTATATTAATATTGGAAACGGTTTCGTCAACGCTTAATACTCCAGGCAATGCCTGAACCGTATGTAACACATCAGACTCTATAAGTCCTGGTAATAAGGTAAACTTGCTATAATCAATAGCTACACTTCCATCTTGTTGTTTCTCTATACCTTTAACAATATAGCCGTTGAGCACTACAGAACTAAACACCTCAGCTTCTTCAATTAAAGTAATAGCGTCACAACTATTTAATTTAAAAAATTGGGCTTGACGCTCTATGGTTTTAAAACCTATAAATCGGATGGTAAGAAGCGTCGCTAATGATGGGACTTTAATTTCAAAATAGCCATCATCATTAGTTACAGTGTAATTGTGTTTAGTATTGATGGTTGCTCCATAAAGCGGATTTTCCAGGTTGTCTCGCAAATAACCACAAATTGTAATGGGTTTAGTGATACTAAAGACCACGTCGCTAATTTTGGTAAAAATTAAATTGGTCTGTTGTTCTAAGGTTTCAATTTTAGTATTAAGACTTAGATCGTCAGCTAAAGGAATGACATAGATCTCTTTTAGAAGGTCACTTTTATAATTGAAATTAACATTATGAGTTTTAGAGATCTCATTAAGCGCTTGTATGATAGATATTCTTCCATCATTAGCTTGTGCTTTTACTGAAAAGCAAGCTAATACACTTATTAAAAAAGTTATATACTTAATCTTTAGCATTGTGTATGACGACCTCTTTATTATTTATAATTTCATAGGTCAAACCAAGCGGCTGTGTAATTGCTTTTAAAGCATTATTAAGGTTATCGTGCTCAAATGCGCCTGTAAATCTCAACGTATTTGCAGCAATGGAATCGGTAATTGTGATATTATATTGACTTTCGAGCTCTAAAAGCACTGCTTGAACAGACGCATCTTTAAATACACTCATATTTTTAAGCCAATAAGGTTCTGCTATAGCAATGTTAGATTTTTTAGCAGTTCCTGATTTTAAAATAAACTCTGAGCCTGCTGGCACTTTTATAACCGCATCGTTATAACTGACTTGCACCAAACCTTCATAACACGTTACTTTAAAAATGCTATCCTTTGTAAACACATTAAACTCGGTTCCTAAAACGGTTACTTTTCCAAATTCAGTATTGACATCGAATTGCTTTCCTTTTTCGACATCAAAAAAGGCTTCTCCTTTTAAATTTAAGGTTCTTTCGTTATCCCAATTTGAAGGACTATAAGTAAGCTGAGACAACTCATTAAGTTCTACTCTAGAATTATCAGGAAGTGTAATGGTTTCTTTTTGTGCTAAATCGGTTGCAATTGTATTGGTATTATCTCTATTCAAAAACAAAAATAAGGTTAAACCAATGACAAAAACGGCTGCAAATCTTGAAGCTATCTTCATCAAATTAATTGACGAAGCCTTTTTATTTTGCAACTGGCTTTCTAAAGCTTCAAACGCAGACACTTTTGCATGATGATGACCACTAAACCGCTGTGCTTCTTCTGCTATTTCATTATACAGCTTCGCATCATCTAAAGCATTAAAAGCTTCCGCCTCTGCTTCAGATAAGTTGTTGTCCAACCATTTTTTTAGTAAATATTCTTTGTCCATAACTTGATGCTATACTTTTAAAACAACTCAACTTTCAATTGTCCCAAAATTATTTTCAATTCAGTTCTTCCAATTGATCTTTCAACTTATTTAAGGCGGCGTAAATTCTGTGTTCAGCTACTTTTTTGGTAATATTTAATAGCTCTGCAATTTCTTTATGGGTTTTCCCATCAACCTTACTTAAAAGAAAAGTCACACGTTCTTCTTCTTTTAATGTTGACAAAGCGGTTTCGTAACGCTTTAAAAATTCCTTTTTACGCAACATGAATTCTGGAGTCTCATTGGTATAATCCTTTGGCTTTACTTCTTGATGCTTAAAAACAATCTTTTGGTGCTTCACTTCGTTAAGCATCATATTATTTGCAACCGTATATAAATAAGATTTTGCAGCTTCAGGTGCCACTTTAGCACAATTTTCCCATAATTTAATAAAGGCATCTTGCACTTTATCTGAAGGGTTTAATAAATCACCATATTTGTAATATAAAATCGTACTCATGCTTTGCGCATACTTTTCGTAGAGTTTAGAAAAGCGTAGTTTATCACAGATATCTTTGTGGAGCGACTTAGACAATTAAAAGTGTTTTTTTGAAATTTGAATTCTCAAAAGTATACTTTTTTTTAAAGACCACGCAACACAGTAATACATCGAATCAACTAAAATCAATGATTTAAAACCCAAAACAACTCAAATTATAATTAAATAAAAAAACAATATATTTTTCGGGACATTTAATTCATCAGTTGTTCTAAGTATAAAGACGGTAATTAATATGCCTTATTAATTGAAAAACTAAAAACAAATTATTTATGAAAACTATGAAACCTTTCCTTTTTGCCTTAGTTGGTTTATTCTTAACTATGACATCTTGTAGAACTGAAGATGATATAAGTATTGATCCACCAGCAGAATCTACTTTACAAGCTAATTCAGCTTTGACAAATCAGATTCAAAGAGTTGCCATGAACGATGGTTCTGTAGACAATATTGTTTACAATGCCAATTGTTTTACCATTCAACTGCCAATAACAGCAACCATAAATGGAGTAGAATTAACAATTACCAACATTGATGATTATGATGATCTTGAGGATATTCTAGATGAATTTGATGATGATGACGATACTATTGTTATCGATTTTCCTATCACCATTATTTTTGCAGATTACTCCGAAGTTCAAATTAACAGCTTAGATCAACTAGAAGATTATGCTGATGATTGTAATGATGAAAATGAATTTGACGATGATATTGAATGTTTAGATTTTGTATATCCAATTACAGCTTCCGTTTTTAATACTAATAACGAAGTTATTGAAACAATCACATTTACCAACGATTATGATCTTTATGAATTTATAGACGATATAGATGAAGATGATTTAATTGGGTTTGAATTTCCTATAAGTATTGTAATTGCTAATGGTAACGTAATTGTAATTAATAATTTTAATGAGCTTGATGATGCCATTGATGAATATGATGACGATTGTGATGAAGACGATGATTACGACTATGATGATGACGATTGTACAAACTGTACACCAAGCCAATTAGAATCTATCTTAATAGGTTGTTCAGACTGGCATATAGACGAATTAGAACGCAACGACAATGATTTAGAAGACAACTACACAGGTTACCTTTTTAACTTCTTTGCAGATAATACAGTTACAGTGTCTTGGACTGGAAACACTGCCAATGGAACATGGACAACTAGCGAAACAGAAAACAATATCATAGTAACCTTTGATATTCCAGGATTTGACGATATCAATGATACGTGGATTTTACATGAAATTGATAACGACGACAATGACGATGATGACGATGATGATGATGATGATGATAACGAAACCGAAGTAAGTTTTGAAATAGGAGAAGACGACGAACTAGAATTTAAAAACAACAATTGTAACTAAATAGTTGACCAAAATAGTAATGGTCTAAACTTAATTTATTAATAGCAGAACCAACCATGAAGCAATTTGTGGTTGGTTTTTTTATTGTAGATCTACTTTTCTTTAATATCTGTGTTTATAGTCTCATAGACAGATTTAACCTCAGCTTCTCCATACTTTCGCTCTAAGCGTCTAATGGTAAAATGTGCAGTTGCCATCTTTTGAAAATGATCTACAAATACATAATTTAAACCACCTCCACCAATTGCTCCTACAATAGGTACGGCTTGTGCTAAAAATTTCTCGCTAATAAGAAGACTTAATCTCGTAGCAATTTCAGACAAGAAGTTACCAATAGCGTTAGAACCCAAAGCACTTGCTCCTTTAACTAAGCTATCTAAACTCATTTTTATACTTGCTGCCGAAACGTTACTTAAAGCTGAATTTAATGCCATACGTGTCGTGTAATAACTAGCTTCCATACCGTCATCATCTAGAGAATCTCCACCAAGAGCAAAAACTTGCAGACAAGCCATTTGCCCTTCTAAAGTATAAATATCTTCACCTTCACTGCGTGCAATATCCATAATAGTACGCATTAAAAACTTCGTTGTAAGCGTTACTTCTGAGGCAAAAATAGCAGTACCAAAACCTGTAGAAGACCCGAAAAAACCACTCAATGCACCTGTACCTGTTACAATACTTTTATAGGTGTTTTTTGAAGGTTTTTTAAATGTTTTGTTCTTTTGAATGGTTAATAAATTGGCTTTTACTATTTTTAATAACACAGACTGAGTCATACTTTGCACCTTCAGTAATACTTTTTCAGGCACATGTTTAACACCCGTTTCTACTGTATTTCCTATTTTATTGACATTACGTATGGCCCAACCTAAATTTTGCATATTAGATTTTGCATCCTTTAAGGCTTCTTTATCTTCTGGTGTTATGGAACTTACTATTATATTCAAGTGCTAGTCTTTATTACAGTTTGTCGATAAAATATTATAATTGTTACAATATCATTCTGATTCGAATAAAATTAAACGTGTATTAATTATGTTTTTATTATTCAAAATGAAATAAAAAAGCGTTTATACATTTGAGACTAACCATGTACCTTTGTATAATGAATATAGGATTAGTACTCTCTGGTGGAGGTGCACGCGGAGCAGCTCACATAGGTGCAATTAAAGCATTAGAGGAACATGGCATATTTCCCACGCATATTGCAGGAACGAGTTCTGGTGCTATTGTAGGAGCTTTATATGCAGCAGGATTTAGTTGGTCTGAAGTTTTGGTCTTTTTTAAAACAATACCTCTTTTTCATACCAAAAGATATGCGAGAAATAAGCCTGGATTTTTAAATTCTGAAAATTTCTATAATGATCTAAAGGTTTATTTTCCAAAAGATAATTTTGATGAATTAAAAAAACCGCTCTTTATTACTGCAGCTAATATTATTGATGGAAGCTCAAAGATATTTAGTAATGGGCAACTCATAAAACCTATTATAGCCTCAGCTTCTTTTCCAGGTGTTTTTACTCCTACTGAAATCAATGGGAAATTCTATGTGGATGGAGGCACATTAAATAATTTTCCTGTAGAACCTCTAAAAAACATATGCAATAAAATTATAGGTGTATATGTAAATCCCCTAAAAGAGGTAAGCATGAAAGATTTAAAACATTCTTACTCTATTGTAGAACGTGCTTATAAAATTAAAGTTGCAGCAGAGTCTATGAACAAATTTCCGGATTGTGATTTAGTTATAAATCCTCAAGAATTAATAAATTTTGGCACTTTTGGAATGAATAATATTGATGCTATTTTTAACTTAGGATACACATCTACAAAAAAAACTCTTGAAGAATCCAAAGGTGTATTTAAAGATTTACTCTAAGTACAACCTATTTTTAGTTGAAATAAATTATTAAATATCCCTTGCCATAGCAGTAACATTGTATTGCTAAAGACTATGAGAATAAAAAAAGACTCTAGTTTACACTAAAGTCTTTTTTAATTTGTGATCCCACTTGGAATATTATATAGTACATTAATGAAGAGTTATTTTATATAAAAAGTGCATTAACATGAATAAATGTAAGCATCAAAGATCATATTTATTTGATGTATGCATTTATTCGAAGTCGCTTATGAGTTTTATTTAAATTGGTATTAATACTGTCTTAAAAGGTTTTATGAGTCTTTCTATTTTGGGATTCATATATTCAACTAGGTTAGATCTAATATGAAAAGATGGAAATATTTTTTAACCTTTAACATAAACACACAAAACCTTAATATATATTCTTATTTTTAAACCGTTTAATGCAATTGATTTACCATTTATATTGAAAAAAACACTACACATATTATTTCTTTTTTTTTTACTTACAAAAGTTTATGGGCAATACTCACCAAGTACTCACAACTATACTTTAGCAGAATATAAAGCTGGTAATCAAAATTGGGATATAACGAGATCTGAAGATGGCAAAATTTACGTCGCAAATAATAATGGGTTACTTGCCTTTGATGCTTTAAATTGGAAATTCTATCAGTTACCAAATAAGACGACTGTTCGTTCTGTCTTTACAGATAATAATATCGTGTTCACTGGCTCTTATGAAGAGTTTGGGTATTGGGAAAAAGATGATTTTGGAGTTTTAAAATATGTCTCACTTAGTGATAAAGTTATAGATCAAATTTCACCAAACGAAGAGATATGGCAAATCGTTAAGTTTAAAGATAAAATTATTTTTAGGTCATTTTTAAATATCTACATCTATGATTTTAAAAACGTAATTCAGCTAAGTCCAAAGTCGGCCATAATTTCTAGTAATGTTATTAACAACAAGCTTTACATCTGTACTCTAAATAAAGGTATTTTCTCCTTAGAAGATGAAAAGCTAAAACCATTCTTTTTTGATTCTCACCTATTAGACACCAAAATAGTTTCATTAACAAGTTACAATGATGGTTTGCTTTTACTAACCTCACTAAAAGGAAGCTATTATTTACATAACAATCAATTAAAACCAACTCGGTTTAAAATTGATAAAGAGTTAAAGCAACATCAACTCAATAAATTTTCACAATTACCTAATGGAGAAATGGTTTTTGGTACCATTAAAAACGGTGTTTTTTTAACCGATGCTAAAGGCAATTTAAAATTTCATGTAAGTAAAGAAAATGGCTTAATTAATAATACGGTTTTAGGGCAATATATAGATACCTCAAATAATTTATGGTTAGGATTAGATAACGGTATATCTAAAATTGATTTAGATAGTCACCATTATTTCTTTAATGATCAATCTGGTAAACTAGGAGCCGTATACGATGTGGTAAAATATAGAGGGCAAATTTATATAGGCAGTAATACTGGTCTTTTCAAACTTAATAAAAATGATAAACTTCATTTTATAGAAGGCTCTCAAGGTCAGGTCTGGGATTTAAAAATCATTGAAGATCAACTCTTTTGTGGTCATAACGAAGGAACTTTTGTGGTTGATGAAGATCAATTAACATGGATTTCGAGCTTTACTGGTGGATGGACGATTAAAAAAGTACCAGAACGCAAAAACACCTATATACAAGGAACGTATACTGGATTGGTAAAATTTGAAAAACAATTAGATAAATGGCACGTTAAGCATTTAGGCAAAACTACAATTCCCTCACGATTTCTAGCTTTTGAGGGTCCTAATATCGCTTGGGTAGCACATGCCTACAAAGGATTATATCGAGTAAAATTTGATGATAATTATGATACCATTTCTAGCGTAAAATCTTATGGTGACAAAGGAATTGGGTCTGACTTTAATCTGCGTGTTTATAACATAAAAAATAATATCAGTTTTAAAACAAATGATGGATGGCAAAAATACGAACCAATTATTGACTCAATTGTTCCTTATAATCTACTCAATGAAAAATTCGGAAAGGATAGTTATATCATTTCTGAAGAAGACACCAATCGTTTAGCATTAATCAATAATGACGGTCTAATTAGTTTTAAGGCTTTTAATAATATTACAGATAGTATCACCTTCGGAAATAGAAAAATTAAAAACCGATATGTTGTAGGTTACGAAAACATATCTAAAATCGAGGATTCTATATATGCACTTAACCTAGTAAATGGTTTTATGATGATTGATAATGGTTTTAAAAAGAATCTTGAATTATATAAACCTACAGTCGAATCCATTCTAATCAATAAAAAAGCTATTGCACTTAACTTTAAAGAAGAACCTTTATCTATAGAATATGGTGAAAGTTTAGAAATAGAAATAGTATCTCCACGATCCACTAATCATTTTTTTGAATATAAGTTATTTGAAAATGACAATCATTGGAATGAGTTAGAAAATAATACAATAGAATTGACTAATTTAATTGAAGGCAATTATAAAATTGAATTTAGAGCAAAAAATGATTTTGGTAATATATCACCAATCCAAAGCTTAACATTTGAAATAAATCCACCTTGGTACAGAGGCACATTAGGTATTTTAATATATCTCTTAATTTTTGCCTTAGCTATATATACGTTTTTCTATGTTCAAAAAAGAAAACTTATTAGGGAACAAAGACTGATGAAGATTAAATATAAAAAGGAGCAGCAGAAACTACTTAGGGAAAAAACACTAGAAAATGAAAAACGAATTGTTCAATTAAAAAATGATGCACTACAAAGCGATATAAAATCTAAGAGTAAACAATTGGCAAATAACGCTATGGCTTTAGTTAAGAAGAATGAATCCCTTCAAGAAATTAAAAAAGAGTTAATGATTAACAAAGAAAGCTTTCAAAATTACTACGCCTATAAAAAGTTATTAAAAAAAGTTGATAATTCCATTGTGCTTAAAGATGAATGGGAAGTTTTTGAATATAACTTTAACCAGGTTCATGATGAGTTTTTTATAAAACTAAAAGAGAAACATCCAAAGCTCACTTCTAAAGATTTAAAAATTTGTGCTTACATCAAAATGAATTTGTCTTCAAAAGAGATTGCTCCTTTGTTAAATATTTCTGTGAGAGGGGTAGAAACGCATAGATATCGATTAAATAAGAAGCTAAATTTAGATAATGACATTTCTATGGCGGATTATTTATTAAATATCAAATAATCCAAGCGTCAAATTATCATATTACCATTATTTCACTACGTCATTACTACGTCACTCTGTTAATTTCTTTAGAACTATAACGTTTTTTTAGTAGCTTTAGAGTACGTCATGTTAGGCTTTTTCTTAAATTCCGTTAACAAACTTAAGGCATGACGTAATTAAAATGTAAATAGAAGTTAACAGAATTTAACATTAGGTTATAATTTAGACAAACACAAAAACTAAATAATAAACTCTAATATTTATTAATTTCTATGAAAACAAAATTCAGTCTATTGTTAATGCTGTTTTTTTCGATTTGTGCTTTTGCACAGCAAGTTGAAATTAACGGAATTGTAACAACCGAAAGTGACGGAATGCCCTTACCAGGTGCAAACGTCTTAATCAAAGGAACAAGTAGAGGAACTACAACCGATTTTGATGGTAAATATACTATCAAAGTGTCGCGCGGAGAAGAAATTGAATTCAGTTATGTAGGTTTAGAAAGCCTAACATTTTTAATTGAAAACCAAACAGTACTTAACGTTGCCCTTAAAGATGATGTAGCTTCGTTAAACGAAGTTATTGTTATTGGTTATGGAACGCAGAAAAAAGCAGATTTAACTAGTGCTATTGCAACTATTAATCCAGAAGAGTTGCATTCTACTCCAACAGCACAGTTGGTTCAAGGATTTCAAGGAAAAGTAGCTGGTGTGCAAATTAGTAGTATAGGCTCTCCAGGAGAAACACCTCAGGTGAGAATACGTGGTACTAATTCTCTATCTGGAGATTCATCACCATTATATGTTGTAGATGGTATGTTTTATAGTAGTATTGATTTTTTAAATTCTAATGAAATAGAAAACGTTACTATACTAAAAGACGCTTCTGCTTCTGCTATATATGGTGTGAGAGCATCAAACGGTGTTATTTTAATAACTACTAAAGGAGGTCGATTTAATAAGAAAGCAGAAATAACATTCTCATCTTATTATGGTATGCAAAGTGCACAGAATGTTCTAAAAATGGCAAATGCAGAACAGTTTGTAACATTTGCACAAGAGTCTGGATCCGCTTCAGAAATTTCAAGCGTAAATCAAGCAATTGAAAGATTTGGTCGTAGTAGAGTAAATCCTAATATACCAAATGTAAATACAGATTGGTATGATGAAGTATTAAGAGTTGCCTCAATTGAAAATTATGATTTACAAATTAATGGTGGCTCCGAAAGTATATCTTATGCTCTTGGTGGAAATTTTTTCCTTCAAGATGGTATTTTAGATATGAAGAATAGTTACGAACGTTTTAACCTTAGAGCAAAAGTAGACGCGAAGGCAACAGATTGGTTAAATGTTGGTGGAAACGTATTATTCAGTAATGCTGTTAAATATGATGATGAAGCATCTGCATGGCAGCTGACCTATTTTGCGGTTCCAATACTACCTGTTTACGATTACAATTTTACAGAAGCTAGCCCATCACCATACTCAGATGCAAGAGAAATTGGTTATAGAGATTCACAAAATCCATTTCCACTTTTAGACAATTCAGATAAAAGAGGAGAAAGAAGACGAACAACAGCTAATTTTTATGCGGATTTTAAAATTCTTAAAGATCGTTTAAGTTTTAAAACAACGTTATCTTATAATTATTTAGGAACTAATGAGCGTATCATGTTGTTGCCTTATTACATTACTGATGATTATCAAAGAAGTATTGATAATTCTACAATTACCAGAACAAATAGTGTAGTAGAAAATTACATTTTTGATAATGTTTTAACTTATACAAATACTTTTGGAGAACACGATTTAACTGTTATGGCTGGTACATCCTTTAGAGATGATTATTGGAGTTATTTTAGAGGAAGTGGTAATTTTGATCCAGGTAGTGCCTTTTTAAGAAATAATGAAAAAACTTGGTACATACGGAATACTTCTGAGGATAGTAGAACATCATTTGATGATGGTACCCAATACTATGGAATGTCTTATTTCGGTAGATTACAGTATAAATTCAATGACAAATATTTAGCCTATGCTACTTTTCGTTCTGAGGGAAGTAACAAATACGAAAACACCTATGTTAATTTACCAGCGTTTGGTTTAGGTTGGGAAATCTCTAAAGAGTCTTTTATGAAAGATATTAGTTTTATAAATTATTTAAAACTAAGAGCAGGTTGGGGAAAACTAGCCAATAACGCAGTAGCTGCAAGTATTCCTATCTATGCAAGTACAATTTCTACTGTCTTTAATGATACTTATTATAATGGTTTTCAATTTTCTACAGTTGCAGATGACATAGACTGGGAATATACCGAAGAATTAAATGTGGGTTTATCTGCAAATCTATTTGATAATAGATTGTCTTTAGAAGCAGACTATTTTATAAAAGACACCAAAAATTTAGTGATAGATATTAATCCATTAGTAGGTACAGAAGTTAGTAGCCAAAACGCTGGTTCTGTTAGAAATCGAGGTATTGAATTAGCAGCAACATGGAATGGCAAAATATCTAAAAATATTAGCTACAATATTTCTGGTAATTTTAGTACTATAGACAATCAAATAACAGGTTTAGCTGGTCAGCCCTACATTAATACTGGTACAGCAGAAGCAAGACAACGTTTAATTGTTGGTGAAGCCATTAATTCTTTCTATGGTTATGAAATAGAAGGTGTGTATCAAAATGAAGCAGAAATTGCTGCAGACCCTAATGTACAAGCAATTATAGCAGAAGGCACAGCGATTAACCCTGGTTATTTTAAATACAAAGACCTTAATAACGATGGCACAATAGACGCAAGCGACAGAAAAGTAATTGGATCACCAGTACCAACATATTATTTTGGTGGTAATATAGGAATTAATTACAAAGCCTTTGAGTTAAATATGGCCTTTTATGGGCAAGGTGGTAATGTAATCTTAAATACCAATCGTATGGAAGTTATTAGAACTCAGGGACGTAACATAGATGCAGAATTAGCAGTAAATCGCTGGCATGGAGAAGGAACAACTAATGAATTCCCATCTTCTGAAGGTTACAGAAACTTATGGAACCAAAAATTATCTGAATTCTTTTTACAAGACGGTGATTTCTTTAGAATTCAAAACATTCAGTTAGCCTACACTTTAAGAGAAGAAAAATTACCAGAAATGCGTTTTACACTTACTGCAGACCGTCCTCTATTGTGGACAAAAGGTTATAATGGTTTTAATCCAGAAGTTGGTTTTGATGGAAGAGATTCACAAACCTACCCAACACCATCGGTGTATACATTTGGCGTTACAGTTAAATTTTAAAAAAAATTAAGCAATGAAAAATATATTTAAATTTAGAATTATTTTATTCATTTTACCTGTTTTCTTATTTACTTGTGAAGATAACTTAGATGAAGAACAAGAACTTATCGTTCTAACAGGGCAGATAGACTACACGAGCGAAGATGGTGCATTTGGCGCATTAATTGGAGCCTATGAAAAATTTCAAAGTGTAGGATGGGAACAAATTCCGTTATTAGCAGTAAGAGGTGATGACGTTAATGCTGGTGGCCTTGGTGATCAGCAAGGATTTGCAGATACAGACAATTACATTTACGATAATAGCTATTGGATGTATAATTCAATTTTTGAAAATTGGTCTCAAGACATATTACAAATTACATCGCAAATTGAATCGTTAGAAAGATTTAGAGATGGTGGTGTAAATTCTGCCTTAATTGATCAATATATAGCCGAGTGTAAAGTATTAAGAGGGTTTATTACTCTAGAACTTTCTAGACTATTTGGAGATGTATATAAAATTCAAACAACAGATCAAACTCAAATAGAAGTACTACCTAAGGATGAATTAATGGTTTGGATTTCTACTCAAATGGATGAAGCAATCCCAAATTTATTAGATGTTGCTCCTTCGCAACGTACAGATTTACCAGGTGGTATTACTAGCTACACTGCACTAACAGTAAAAGCAATGGCTAATTTAGAAATTGGGAATTACCAAAATGTAGCAGATGCTACAGGTGAAATTATTAATTCTAATGCTTTCCAACTTTTTGATGATTACTATCATTTATTTAAAACAGACGGAAAATTAGCAAATGAAAATATTTTAGAAATTCAATATTCAGATTTTGGTCAAGCCTCTGGTGAAAATGTAAGTCACTTATTTGCGTTTTATGGGCCGCAAAACTGGACAGCTGCTGTACCAGAAGCTACTAGTGGTTGGGGTTTTTACGAACCAAGCTTTAAGTTTATTAAATTCATGCTAGATAGAGGTGAAACGGTTCGTTTAGAAACTAGTGTTTTATTTACGGATAGAGGGATTGCAGAATTACAAACGGATCCTGCTTATGCTACATTACCAAGTTGGATTTCTAATACCACAAGAGATGGAGATGTTATAAACGATTATTCTAGAGCATATCAAGCAAGTGGCAAACATTATTTGCCTTCTATGGAGTTAACATCTGGTAGAACCGATTATGGAACTAATAAAAATTACACGGTTATACGTTATGCAGAAGTATTACTTATGTATGCAGAAGCCCTTACGAGAGGTGCAACTGGAACCGCTGGCACAGCAGATAATGCAGTAAATGATGTTAGAAATAGAGCTGGCTTAGGAAATTTAAGTGGAGTAACTAGTGATCAAGTTATGGACGAAAAATTTGCAGAATTAGCTATGGAATGGGGAATTAGATATAACGACATGGTTAGACTAGAAAAAACGGAAGAATTGAGCTATGATGGTAGAACATTCACTATGCAAAAAGCATATTTACCTTATCCACAAGAGCAATTAGATCAAAGTTATATACTTAACGACTATTATCAAAGTCAACAAAATAATTAAGAAACTATGAAAAATACATTAATAAAATTATTTGGAATTTTTATGATGCTTTTTATAGCGTCATGCGATGATGGATTAGATCCAATTACTCAGATAGATCCAGGATCAGATGCAGGTGCACCTGTCGTTGAGATAATATACCCTTCTGAAGGAGATGAAATAACTGGACTAGAATTAGTAGTACCTATAGATATATCTTTTAAAGTTGAAGATGATATAGAAGTTGCTTCAATAACTGTTAGTATTGACGGTACTCAAATAGCGACATTTGACAGTTCTAATGACACTTTTTTAGATTATAGAATTGTAGAAAGAGTATATACTTACGATAGTTTAACTGCTGGTGAACACACTGTAACAGTTACAGGAACCGATTTAGAAGGCAATACTGCAAGTACTACTGTTAATTTTTCTAAAGCTCCTCCTTATGAAGCAATATTTTCTGGTGAAGTATTCTACATGCCTTTTAACGGCACGTATACAGAACTATTATCAATAACTGATGCCACAGAAATAGGCACTCCTGATTTTGCAGGTGAAGCCTTTGACGGTTCAAATGCTTTCAAAGCTACTGAAGATTCATATTTAACTTTTCCAATAGAAGATTTAATGTTTGGTAGTAACATGAGTGGTGCATTTTGGTATAAGGTAAATGGCTCACCAGATCGTTCAGGTATTCTAACTGTAGGTGATAATGCAGATGACCGTTTACAAGGCTTTAGATTATTTAGAGAAGGTAGTGCAACTGAGCAGAGAATTAAGCTTAATGTTGGTACTGGTGATGGTGAAAGTTGGAATGATGGAGGCGTTATAGACGTCACTGCTGGAGAATGGGTACACATCGCCTTTACTATTGCACCTACAGAAACCATAATTTACCTAAACGGAATTGCAGTTAATACCGCAACCCCTTCTGGCGCTATTGACTGGACAGGTTGTACAGAATTAACCATTGGTGCAGGTGGAGAAACCTTTAGCTACTGGAATCATTTATCAGACGACAGTTTTATGGACGAGTTAAGATTATTCAATACAACCATGTCTCAAAGCGAGATTTTAAATATCATTAATGTTACTAATCCATACGAACCAATCTATGATGGTGAAACATTCTATATGCCTTTTGATGGCACTTATACAGAATTTGTGAGTTTAGATGAACCAACAGTTGTTGGTGCACCTACTTATGCAGGCGACAGTCATGATGGTTCTAATGCTTTTATGGGAGCAACAGATTCTTACTTAACCTATCCTATAGATGGTTTGTTTGGCGCAGATGCATTTAGCGCTACCTTTTGGTATAAAGTAAATTCAACACCAGACCGATCAGGAATTTTAATCGTTGGTGATGACGCAGATGATAGAAATCAAGGATTTAGAATATTTAGAGAAGGAAGCGAAACAGAACAACGTATCAAAGTTAATGTAGGTATTGGTGATGGTGAAAGTTGGAATGATGGAGGCATAATTGATGTCACAGCAGGAGAATGGGTACATATAGCAGTTACAGTTTCTGCAACAGAAAGTAAAATTTATTTCAATGGTGTAGAACAACTCTCCTCAACTTTAGCATCAAGTATTGATTGGTCAGGTTGTAGTGAGCTAAACATTGGCGCTGGTGGTCCAACATTTAGCTATTGGAACCATCTATCAGATTTAAGTATGCTAGATGAACTACGCCTATATAACAAAGCTTTATCTGCAGCTGAAATTCAATCAATGCTTTAAAAACAATATAAGGAAATCAATATATTTTTTGAATTAGTCTTCAATACTTTAGCTGTATTCATAAAAGTATAAATACAGCTAAAGTTTATTTTAAAGTAGCTTTTATAAATGAATCCATCAAATTATAAATTTTTTTTGATAGTACTTGCTACACTATTCTTTTTAACGAGTTGTAATAATTCAAAAAAAAATAGTGAGAATAAACAAGTTGTTCCAGTAGTGAATAAATTAATTGGAGACAAATTGTTAGATACAATTCAAAAACAAACCATTAACTACTTCTGGGAAGGAGCAGAACCTAATTCTGGTTTGGCTAGAGAAAGGATTCATATGGATAATAATTATCCATCCTCACCAGAAAATACAGTAACAATTGGTGGTAGTGGATTTGGATTAATGGCAATCCTAGTAGGTATAGAAAGAGGCTTTATACCAAAGCAAGAAGCGTTAGACCGTTATATTAAAATAGTCAATTTTCTTGAAAAGGCCGACCGCTTTCATGGAGCTTGGCCACATTGGATCAATGGTGAAACTGGCAAAATGTATCCATTTACTAAAAAAGATAATGGAGGTGATTTAGTTGAAACTGCTTTTTTAATACAAGGGCTTCTTACTGTTTCAGAGTATTTTGATGGCGATGATAACAAAGAAAAGCATTTACGATCAAAAATTGATAAATTATGGAAAGAGGTAGAATGGGATTGGTACACTAAAAATAATGAAGACGTTTTATATTGGCATTGGTCACCAGAATATAATTGGGAAATGAATTTTCCTGTTGGTGGTTATAATGAATGTTTAATAATGTATGTACTTGCTGCAAGCTCTCCAACACACCCAATAAATAAATCAGTTTACGACAAAGGTTGGGCTAGAAATGGTAATATAGTTTCCAAAGATTCTATGTATAACTTGCCTTTAGTTTTAGACTATTTTGAGCATAACGATGCTGCAGTTGGACCTTTATTTTGGTCACATTATTCATATCTAGGTTTAAACCCAAATGGACTCACAGATCAGTATGCAGATTATTGGAAGCTCACTCAAAATCATGCAAAAATTCATTATGAATATGCAATAGATAATCCTAAACATTTTAAAGGTTATGGAGATAGTCTTTGGGGATTAACTTCTAGCTATTCCATTAAAGGTTATGCTGGTCATAGACCTGGTGCAGATTTGGGAGTTATTTCTCCAACCGCAGCATTATCGTCCTTTCCATATACACCTAAAGAGAGCATGAATGTTTTAGTGAATATTTATAAAAATCACGATAGTTTAGTTGGCAAATACGGTCCTTACGATGCGTTTAGCTTTGAAAATAATTGGTCAACACCTAGATATTTAGCTATAGACCAAGGACCAATTCCTGTAATGATAGAAAATTATAGAACTGGTTTGTTTTGGAAATTATTTATGAAAAATGAAGATGTAAAAAGGGGCTTAGACAAATTAGGATTTAAATATAAAAAGGTTGATTAATATGAAGGTTTTTAAACTAGTTATTATAGCATTAATAATGGTTAGCTGTGGTTCAGATGATGGACCAGGTTATCAAGAACCGTATGACCCAAGTGATGATGATCCTGTAGTTGAACCATTAACGGATGAAGAAATAATGGATTTGACTCAAGAAACTACATTTAAGTATTTCTGGGACTATGCCGAATCTAACTCTGGTGCAGCAAAAGAAAGATATCACCCTAATGACCCAACTAATAGTCAGAATGTAGTGACCACAGGAGGAAGTGGATTTGGTTTAATGACTATCTTGGTTGGTATTGAACGTGGTTATATTACAAGAGCAGAGGGTGTTTCAAGATTATCTCAAATTTTAAACTTCTTTGAAGGTGCAGATCGTTTTCATGGTGCGTGGTCACATTGGATAGATGGAGGAACAGGTGGCATAATTCCTTTCAGTGATCA
>TARA_R110002111_G_scaffold23938_3_pt1 | contig 21879 bp, 16 predicted proteins | sample TARA_R110002111 | Tara Oceans TARA_R110002111 (sample SAMEA4397363) | marine metagenome | biome: Polar Biome; feature: [ZZZ] marine water layer (ENVO:01000295); material: water (ENVO:00002006), including particulate matter (ENVO:01000060) such as... | depth 199 m | reverse complement strand
CCCCCCCCCCGCAACGCAGTACCCCATAATCGCCGCGATCTGCGGAATCCCCTCCGCACTCATCACCGCGTTGTTCCGGAAGATCCGACCAAAGTCATCTGTATCCGGGAACACATCCTCCTGCATCGGAAGAAACACCCCCGCCGAATCGACAAGATACAACAACGGCAACTTCGCCATCTGCGCCATCGTCTGCGCCCGGATGATTTTCTTGCAAGTCATCGGAAAGAACGCACCCGCCTTCACCGTCGCATCGTTTGCAATGATCATGTGCCGAACGCCATGCACCGATCCAATCCCCGTCACCACCCCAGCCCCCGGCGCGCCCCCAGCTTCCATGTACATGTTGTACGCCGACCACAACCCAAGCTCCTGAAACACACTCCCCGGATCAACCAAAAGATCAATCCGCTCCCGAGCAGTCAGCCGATCCTTCGAATGCTGACGCTCAATCGCCTTTACGCCACCCCCAAGCTTGATCCCCGCCTCAATAGTCAGGAACTCCGAAGTCAGATCACGCAATGTCGGCACAGCCGTAGAAGTAGTTTCACTCATGGTCACAGAGGATAGGGCCAATCCACCACATCTTCCCCATCCATCTTCTCCATACAAGCCATTCCTTCGCTTGCACGCCATCGCATATCCTCTTACGGTATCCCCATAAACACAACCATCCACAGCACTCCAATCCACGACCCATCTCGCACACAAGACAAATAAAATCGGAGCCACCCCATGTTCTCATTCCCGCCGACCCCCCCCCTCGAAGGTATGCACCCCATCATCGTCCACTTCCCGCTCGGACTCCTCATGGTCGCATGGATCCCAATGCTCCTCTGCCTCATCGACAAAAAACGACGCAGCGCCTGGATCCAAACCGCCCTCACCATGCTCGTCCTCGGCACCGCCTTCACCTTCGCCGCCGTCTTCACCGGAGAAGCCACCGAAGACATCGTCGAACACAGCTCCGAAGCAATCGAACACGCGATCCACGAACACGAAGAACTCGCCGAATCCGCCCGAAACTTCTTCATCGCCATCACAATCCTCTTCGCCCTCATCCCCATCGCCCGAGCCAAACTCACCAAGCCCAAAAAGAAACCCGCAATAATTATTCTCAGCACCCTCGTCGCAATCTCCTATGCGCTCGGCGCCCTCACCCTCGCCAACACCGGACACCAAGGCGGACTCCTCGTCCACCATCACGCCATCCACGCGCCGCTCAGCGCGCCATAGCATGAACTAAAATCCGCACGCCAATCAAGAATTTTTCCCGGAGATCGACGCAATGCCAGTTCCGTCCCGCACCTTGTCAACACTCATCGCAGGAGTCATCCTTCTCATGAGCACACAAGCCATCGCCCAACCAACGCCCCCAGGCCATCCAATTACCCACCCCCAAGGGCAAGGCCTCCACGCCCCGATCACCTCCGCCCAAGACCGCGTCGCCCTCAGTCTCAACGGCCAATGGAACCACATCCCAGACCCCTTCGACAACGGCTCCCTCACACACCTCAGCCAACCCCTCAACCAAGGTTACTGGGAAGACCAACAACGAACCTCCCCAGAACAACGCATCGAATACAACTTCCAAAACGCCCAGCCACTCCAAGTCCCCGGCGATTGGAACAGCCAACGCGAAGACCTCTTCTTCTACGAAGGTACACTCTGGTACCAACGATCCTTCGACTTCGAATCGACCGACTCCAAACGCCACTTCCTCCACTTCGGAGCCGTCAACCGACACGCCGATGTCTGGATCAACGGCCAATACCTCGGATCACACCATGTCGGATTCACACCCTTCAACTTCGAAGTCACAGGCATACTCAAACCCACAAACAACTCCCTCGTCGTCCGCGTAGACAACCGCCGCCGCGCCAATGATGTCCCCGCAATGCGCACCGACTGGTGGAACTACGGCGGAATCACCCGCGATGTCGCCATCCTCGAAACTCCATCAACCTTCATCCGCGCATGGGAAGTCCAGCTCAACAAAGACGCCACCAAAGCAACCGGATGGATCCAACTCGACGGCCCAAATGCATCAAATCAAAAATGCACCATCGCCATCGGTGACAGCCCCTCAATCCAAACAACAGTCCAAACCGACCCCAATGGACACGCACAACTCAGCATCCCCTGGTCAAAGGACCTCGCCCTCTGGAGCCCCGAAAGCCCAACCCTCCACAAGGTCAACATCACAGCCGCATCTGTCGACAAAGTGCAAGATCAAATCGGGTTCCGCACAATCGCAACCCAAGGCAGAAACATCCTCCTCAACAACCAACCCGTTTTCCTCCGAGGCATCTGCCTCCACGAAGAAGCCCCAGACAGAGAAGGCCGCGCCTACTCAGAAGCCGACGCACGCAAACTCCTGAGCAGCGCCAAAGAACTCGGTTGCAACTATGTCCGCCTCGCCCACTACACGCACAACGAGCACATGCTCAAAGTCGCCGACGAACTCGGACTCATGGTCTGGGCCGAGATCCCAGTCTACTGGGTGCTCGATTTCGAAAACCCCGTCACCCGCACCTACGCCCAAACCCACCTCACCGAAATGATCGACCGAGACCGCAACCGCGCCAGCGTCATCATCTGGTCCGTTGGAAACGAAAACCAAGGAAGCGAGATCCAGACCGCACTCCGCAGAGATCTCGCCGCCGTCGCCCGCGCATCAGATCCATCCAGACTCATCTCCGCCGCGTGCTTCGTCCGCATGACAAGAGGAGACGACGGCAACCTCAACGGCGTCTTCGTAGACGACCCATTCGGAGAATACGCCGACATTCTCGCCATCAACGAATACATCGGTTGGTACCACGACTCCACCGACCAGCTCACCAATCTCCCACTCCAAACCGCATGGGAAAAACCGCTCATCTTCAGCGAGTTCGGAGTGGGTGTCAAACAAGGTCTCCACAGCGAATCAACCAACGAACAAGGCAAAGCAAACGAAATCTGGACCGAAGAGTTCGGCGTACGGTTTTACCAAGACCAACTCGCCTGGTGCAACGAGCTCAAAGAAGCCAATCTCCTCCAAGGCCTCTCCCCCTGGATCCTCAAAGACTTCCGCTCCCCGCGCCGCCCCCTCGCAAAGATCCAAGACTGGTACAACCGCAAAGGCCTCATCTCCGAAACCGGCCAAAAGAAACAGGTCTACTCCGTACTCCAAAAGCAATACCAAAGCTGGATCAACAACCAAGACTGATCCCGCTCCACAAGTCAGATCCGCTCCAACTGACCCACACCATTTGTACCGAGTGACACGATTTACCTTTTTCGCAGCCGGGTGCCCCGACTCGCCGTCTCCGCCGCAGCCGAATCTTGTCACCGGTGACACAGTGTGACCGTCTTCGCCGAGCCTGCCCTGCAAAGCCAACAAAAAGAAAGCATCGGCCCCAATCGAGGCCGATGCGTCTCTAATTCTGAATATCAAACGAGGTCAGTGTTCAGCAAACGCACCCGCGACGACGCCGACCAATCAGCATCCCGCCAACGCCCATCAGAGCCAGCCCCGAAGGCGCAGGCACCGTCCGCACTGTGAACTCATACGAGTACCCAGTCGCAATCTCAAAGTCCACGCCAGCGTCACCGTTTTGGATCCCCAACGCCCTGAAACTCGTTCCGAAATGATAATCTCCAGGTCCAACAACAATCGTCAACATATCCGAATATGAATACGCCTCCGTCTCATTGTCTCGTCTTGTGAAGTGCAGGTAATCACCATCAGGATTGTCTGTGATGTCAGACAGTGATACCGCGCTCGATACCAATCCAGACGCCGAACCCAAGTTCCAATAGGTGTACGACAAACTGATCTCAACCTCGTGATCGGTACTGAACTCAACACCCGATGACGAACTGGCCCGATACAACGGCGTCTGTGTGGTATCGCCCGTCGTGCCAACAAGCCCACCCACCGAACTGCCCGAGATCGATATCAGATTCTCATTCAGACCAAAGCTCATCGCAATTCCAGAAGTCGCGGTGACAAGATCGTCCGGCCCGCCATCCCCAAAGACCACAACCGAATCGTCAAAATCAACAAAGTTCTGACCACTCACAACGGTCTGCACCGATTGCCCGCCCACCGGAAACCGACGCACTCGCGCAGAATGACTCTGACTGATAGGCGTAATCGCCGCCTCAGCCACACCGCTCAACGCTGTACAAAAAAACAGGCACAACAACGGCGCCTTTGACAAATAGTTCATTTCTGAACTCCTTCTAATTTTTCGGGAATCAATGTGTATAAATAAGTGCAGTCCCGCGATCATTCCCGTCAATCACGGGACTTCTCTATACGCCGATTCCACAAGGGGGTTCTGCCAGATTGGCCAAGTGCCATAGAGGTTCTCTCTTCAGCCCCTCCACGATCAGCGTTCCAAAGCCAACGATGGATCCGACTCGCCGGGTGCCCCGACTCGCCGTCTCCGCCGCAGTGAGGATTAGTCTCTCCAACGATTTTCCCCCACCGCACCGACAAATCCAAACATTATCGCCCCCGAACCCACCCCGTACATTGACAAGCTGTTCGGGGTCTGGTACAGTCGCCCCGTCGGGCCCGCGAGCAGCACCGCCCCCGACCGGGATATAGACGGCGAGTCTAGGTTAGTAAGGACACCAACCACCCCGCACCCGTGCTGGTCCCCGCACGCCCACAAGGCTGAGGGTCGAATCCGGTGATTCGCACAAATCTGTGGCAACAACCACTCCTGTGCGCACAAATCCGGTCATGTTCCACATGGAACAATTCGATCCCAAAACGCCCGAGGCCCCGTGTGGTTAGCCTGAAAGGCAAACATCATGGCCAAAGTTAAAAAACCGCTCGAGTACAACGCAATCCCCTCCGGTGACGCACAGAAAAAACAAGCCCTCGACCGCGCACTCGCCCAGATCGACAAAGCCTTCGGCAAAGGCTCGATCATGCGACTCGACGAAGATGCCTACAACCTCATCCCAGGCATCTCCACCGGCGCCCTCTCCCTTGACCTCGCACTCGGCGGCAAAGGCATCCCCCGCGGCCGCATCGTCGAAGTGTTTGGTCCTGAATCCTCCGGTAAAACAACACTCGCCCTCACCGTCCTCGCGCACGCTCAAAAAGACGGCGGCGTCGCGGCGTTCATCGACGCCGAGCACGCGCTCGACCCGTCATGGGCCCGCAAGATCGGCGTCAACATCGACGACCTCCTCGTTTCCCAGCCCGACACCGGCGAGCAAGCACTGGAAATCTGCGAGCTCCTCGTCCGCTCCAACGCCGTCGATGTGGTCGTGGTCGACTCGGTCGCGGCGTTGATCCCTCGTGCTGAAATCGAGGGTGAGATGGGCGACGCTGTGGTTGGTCTCCAAGCACGGCTCATGTCCCAAGCGATGCGCAAACTCACCGGCGTGATCGCCCGCTCAAACTGCACCGTCATCTTCATCAACCAGATCCGCGAGAAGATCGGTGTGATGTTCGGTTCACCCGAGACCACCCCCGGCGGACGCGCGCTCAAGTTCTACGCATCGGTCCGTCTGGACATCCGCCGGACCGGGACCATCAAGGTCGGGGACGAGGCGGTGGGGAACCATGTCCGCGTGCGTGTGGTCAAGAACAAGGTGGCTCCGCCGTTCCGTCAGTCCGAGTTTGACATCATGTTCAACGAGGGCATCTCGATTACGGGTGACCTGGTTGATATGGCCGTGGAAGACAATGTCGTGGACAAGTCGGGCGCGTGGTACTCCTACGGCGATGTCCGTCTGGGTCAGGGACGCGAGAACGCGAAGGATTTCCTACGCGACAATCCGGACCTGTTCAAGGAGATCCGCGAGGGCGTGCTCGATGCTCGGCTCCCGGACCGGAAGAAGCTCGAAGCGGCGGCGGTTGAAGAAGTCGCCGAGGAAGTCGCTGAGGTGGTGGTCAAGGGTTCCAAGAGCGCGAAGGACAAGCAGCCCGACTTTGCGGCCGCGAAGTGAATCGCAGGGCCGGGACTTGATTCTGATTTGGGTTCTGATCTGTGATCTGATCTGGCGTGTTGTGTTGCCTCACCCGCTTGGGGGGCCAATGATCCCCGACCGAAGCATCTGATGCGGATGTGGCGGAATTGGTAGACGCGCTTGGTTCAGGTCCAAGTGGGAGTAAAATCCCGTGGAGGTTCGAGTCCTCTCATCCGCATTCCCGACCGGGACGCTCGTTGAGCGATCCCGGTTTTTTTATGCGCGTGGATCGGTGATGCATGTGGATTAATCGCTAACCAATGAAAAACCGCCCGGCGTGGAGCCGGGCGGTTTGAGGATTGCTGGTGGATACTGATCAAAGGATCAGTATCCGCTTGGGTATCTTCGTGCTTATTCGATGTCTGTTGGGACGGTTGCGAACTCGCCGAAGTTGAAGGTTTGCTCTGACGATTCGTAGAGGTCATCTACATTGGTCGGTGCAGCAAACTGGGTTGGCATCGCAAGACGGCTGTCCCAGTTCCGCTGGGCGGTGAGCTGGAACGACTGTGAAGCGGTGTTCAAGCGGGCGAGGGCTGCTTGGGAGAGTTCCGAGTAGGTCGCTGCTTGTGCGGCGGCGATCTCGGTGTTGGCGGCTTGCTGCTGAGACTGGGCGTAGACATCAGCGTAGGCGCGGTTGCGTTCGGCTTCGGTCATTGCGACGCGGTGGTCGAAGCGGGCGCGGACGCCGGTCTCCATTGCGTTTGCGACGGTGAACTCACGGATGGATGATGCGTGGGCGATCTGCTGGTCCGCTTCGATTTGACCACGGGTAGCGATGTCCTGTGCTTGCTTGATGCCCAGTGCTTCGTCGGCTTGGGCGTACAGGCGGGTGACCTCTGCGTCACGCATCAGTTCACCTGCTGAAGCGAGGTGCTGCATGTACTCGATGTCCGCTTCTGATTGCTTGCGTGAAGCGATGTGGCGGGCGGTGAGCTCTGAGGTGTTGGCGATCGCGATACGCTCGAATGCGTCGGCCATCGCGACGCCTTCGTTGTAGTTCGCTTGGGCAACAGCGTAGAAGCTCTCTGCGGCTTGGTTCAAACGGGCGAGTTCTGCGTCGAGAATCTGACGGCTTGAAGCGATCTCCATACGCATCTGCGAGACGGTTGCACGCTGTGATTGCTCGAGTGATGATGCTTCGGCGAGGAGCTGGGTGCTCTTTGCCTGACCGCGACGGGCGACGGATTCACGCTGAACATTGAGCGATGCGACCTTTGACTCACCGATGCGCTTGGTTGCTTCCGCTTGTGCGAAGAGCTGCTTGACCTGTGCATCTTTCTTGGTGTTGAGTGTTGAGGACTTGCCTCTGATGGTCTCGATGGTTGCGAGGACTTCGGTGCGGCCGCTCTCTGCGTCGACGAGTGAACGGGTGCGTTCGGTTTCAGCGGATGCGATCATGGACTCGGAGTCTGTCAGCATGCGTGAGACATCGGCGCTTGATTTTTGCGAGAACGAATCGATCGAAGCGAGGGTTGCTTGGTGATCCGCTTGCTTGGAGTTCCACCAGTTGTTGAGCTTGGCGAACTCGCTGTCACGCGATGCCATCGCGTCCATGCGGTCGGCGTTTGCTTGCTGACGGAACTGTGTCGCTTTGGCGAGTCCGATGCGGAACGCTGCGATTCGGTCGGCTTCGACGCTTGGGGTCTTGCTGTTGGATGATGCGAAAGTCGGGGTGCTGTCGTCGGAGCTAGTGGAGTTTGTGGTTTCTTCGTCCTGGCTTGGGATCACGAAGCTTCCCTTACGGATCTGATCGGAGAACTCCTTGGCGAACTTCGCTTGGAGACCGGTTGCTGTTGCGAGCGACTCGGCTTCGATGCGTTCGATTTCGCTCTTGGCGAGTGCGCGGTCGTGTGTTGCTTGCTCTTTGAGCGCGGCGACGCGGGCGTCGGTTTCTGCTTTGACGAACTCGCCTCGAGCGATCTGCTCTGCACGCTCGGCTTGTGCGAGGGTGTCTGAGATGTCCGCGGTTGCTTTGGTGTACTGGACGGAGATCCAGTGCTCGATTTTGTCGAAGCTGGTTTGTGCGGACTCGAAGGTTGCCTTCGCGTCTGAGTTCAGGCGTGCGATGTACGCTTTGTTGTGCTCGTCCTGCTCCTGAGCGTCCAGACGGAGGTCTTCGGCTTCGGAGATGGTGGTGGTGTAGTTGGTCTGGACCGCGTCGACCTCGAGGGTGAAGCTCGCGTCTGCGTCCGCTGCGTGGAACTGGTTTGCTTGTGCGTTGAGCATCGCGATCTCGCTGGACATTTCGCCTTCGAGTGAGCGTGCGCGTTGGGTGAGCTCGGCGTAGGACGCGTTGGTCTGCTCGGTGGTGGTTTTGACGAGCTGGTTGAGCTTGTTGACTTCTGCGTCCGCTTGGTCTGCGACGGTTTGTGCATCGGTGCGGAGCGACTGGACCTTGCTGATCGCACGCTCTTCGGTGAGGTCTGCGATTTTGGTCATCTTGTCGATTTCGGTCAGGCCGCGTGATTGGACTGCTGCGTATGACGCCATCATGCGGTCGTGCTCTGCGAGTGAATCGGACCAGTCACGCTCGGACTCTGAACGCATGCGTTCGATTTCTGATTGCCATTCGCTGACCGATGCGGTGAGGAATGCTTCTTGGCGCTTCCACTTGGCGCCGTTGGAGAACTTGTTGGACTCGATCTGGTTGTTCATCTGTGAGAGTCGTGCGTTGTGGATGTCGCTGGTGCGTTGTGCATCGGCGTATCCGATGTCGCGGCCGACGACGCCGTTCTGGAGGTCTGCGTCTGCTTGGGCGGTTGCTTCGTTGAAGTTCGAGTCTGCGACGACTTCGAATGATTGTGCGTTGGCGCGGCGAGCTTGGATTTCTGCGGTGCTGGAGCGGGCTTCGGAGACCCACTGCTGTGGGAGGGCGACCTGGTCGCCTTCATTGGAGTAGGAGTTGGATGTGAAGGTGCCTTCGATTTGTGATGGGTCGATCACGACGGTGGCTTGGTTTGCTTCGCTGACGCGGGTTGGTGTTGAGAAGGTGTTGTTGGTGTTGGTCCGGGTGAGCGATGAATCGCTCTGGCACCCTGCCAATCCCGCGGCGAGCACGAGGGCGAGGGGTGAAATGATGGCGGCTGATCGGCGGAAACTGCGGGCGGTATTGTGGGCTGGATCTGTGTGCACGGGTGAGTCCTCATGAATCGATTGGTGATTGCGATTGGTGTTGGGCTCAACAAACAAGCCCGTGTACATTCAGTCGGTTCGATTGCACTTGAATGAAAGTCCGCATGTGCTCTATCGTTCCTGCAGAGTGGGTTTGGAACGGCTGTGCCGATCCCGCGTTCTAAGCTCCTATAATCCGAAAGATCCGCTTGGCTGCGCATGTGATTGGCCTCGGGTTGTGAGAGGTGTGGACTCGATGACACTTATTTATTCAGGACTCGACGAGGCGGGGTATGGTCCGATGCTTGGGCCTTTGTGTGTGGGGCGGGCGTCGATCCGGGTGGAGGATTGGTCGCCGATCGGGGAGGATGGGGAAGCGCGGCGGGTTCCGGATCTGTGGTCGTTGCTCTCGGCGTCGGTTGCTAAAACGCGTAAAGAAGCAAAGGGGCGGATCGCGATTGCGGATTCCAAGAAGCTCAAGCTTGCGAGTTCATCGGTTCGGAACCATCCGTTGGTGCATCTGGAGCGTGGGGTGCTGGCGATGCTTGGGACGGTGGGGGATGTGCCTAGGACGGATGCGGAGTTGTTTGAGGTGCTTGGGGTGACGGTGGAGGATCGGCCTTGGTTTGGGGGGGAGCCGATTGAGCTGCCTGTGGGGATGGATCGGGACTTGCTGCGGATCGATGCGAATGAGCTTCGCGCGACGATGGATAAAGCGGGGGTTCGGGTGGTTGATCTGAAGGTGCACACGCTTGGGGTGGATGACTACAACAGCGTGGTGCGGCAGCACGGCACGAAAGCGGCGACGACGGCGCAGCTTTTGATTGGGCATCTGATGGAGATTCGGGAGATCGAATCAACGCACACGCGGGTGGTGATTGATCGGCAGAGCGGGCGGACGCATTACAGCAAGATGCTTTCGCGGGTGTGGGATGGGCTGGAGATTCTTGAAGAGTCGGACCGGGCGAGCCGGTATGCGGGGGGGGCGAATGGGGATGAGGTGGGGGTGCTGCTGGTTTCGAAGGCGGACGATGGGTACTTCCCGGTGTCGCTTGCTTCGATGGCGGCGAAGTATGTGCGGGAGCTGATGATGGCGCGGTTTAATCGGTATTGGTCGGCGAAGCTGCCTGAACTCAAGCCTACGGCGGGGTACGTGCAGGATGCTCGGCGGTGGTTGATTGATGCGGAGGGGGTCCTCTTGGATGGGGATCGGGTGGGGTTGGTGCGGATTGCTTAGCTAGGTCTACATCAAGATATTAAACCATGAGTTTAAGGGCATCCTGCTGCGAAGGCCTGAAGGAACGCGGAGACATCTAGGAAGTTCAAGCTTCCGTCTCTTGAGAAATCAGCGAGTAGATCCTGACTGCCGAATAGGACTAGGAAGCTTGCAATATCTAGAAAATTGAGCGTTCCATCACTGATTAAATCTGCATCACAAGGTGTGTATTCCAAGCAGTGTGCGAGGTACACAGTCAGGATTTTTTGAGAGGAAGACACCGAAGCTATATCGAGGTCTCCATCAAGATCGAAGTCGCCTATAGCGCCATAGGGTAGGCCATATATGAGGTCCGTGAAAGTGCCATCGCCGTTTCCTCGGAGTACTGATAGTCCGCCGCCAGAGGATAGAAACAGGAAATCCAAGTTAGAATCAGAATCAAAGTCGAATGTTCGAGCGCTCACCCAGTCGTCGATGAGAACATGGTGGATGGGCGGCGCGAAAGTTTCGTTACCTTGATTCAGCGATACACTTACAGATTGTTCATTCCAGTGCTTGTATCCAATATCTAGATATCCATCGTTATTAAAGTCTTTGGCTTCCAATGTTGATGGGAGCAAATCGTCAGAAGTGGCTTGTATTTTGGTGAACTGACCATCTCCATCATTTCGTACGAAAAAAATATCAAAAAAATTGGAGTTAGCGGTTGTTGTGAGGATATCAATTCGCCCATCTGAGTTCATGTCTCCCAGAGTAAATGAAGTAGGTCTGAAATCAAAGTCGATGTCGTACGAGTCGATAAATGCTCCTGATTGATCATTCAGAAGAACAGTGAGTGTGTTTGAAAAGCGTTCTGTAAACACAATGTCAATGTAGGAGTCGTTGTTCATGTCTCCAAGTAAGTAGTAGCTATCTAGGCGGGGTAGGTCGTAGTTTGCGTAGGGGGTAAATGTTCCATCTCCGTGGCCTATGTCGGTATAAAGATCGGCGATTTGGCCGTTGCTCCAATATAGCATGTCGACATTCTCGTCATTATTGATATCCGCGAATTTAAGACCTGTGGGATAGGCGCGTGCTTGGTATTTTTCTAATGGTGTGAAAAATCCGTCGCCTCGTCCAATGAGTAGTGTAATTCCGTTGGTGTTGCGTTCTGGCACAGCAAGATCAGGGAACTGATCGTTATTAAGATTGACTTGCTGGGCACTAGAGGCATCTGTGCCAACTGTATATTGGGAACTTGTAACAAATGTTCCGGTGCCGGTGCCGTAGTACAGAAGGACCTCGTTGGTTGACTTAACGGTGACGGCTATGTCAAGTATGTCATCGCCATTGATGTCTGCGAGTTTAAGTTTATTTGCTTCCTTGCCAACGGGGTAGTCGGAGAACCTCACGAAATCGCCGCTTCCTGTGTTTTTGAGTACAGCGAGTCTGTCTGGTGCGCTGAGTGTCATGACGATATCAAGGTCGTTGTCGCCGTCGATGTCGCCTACATCAAAGCATCTGATGAATGACTCTGTTGGGTGTACGGTTTCCTTTGTCCCAAAGTCTCCGTTCCCGCGATTGAGCAGAAATAGTATCGAATGCTCATATCGCGAAGCGAAAATCAGGTCGCTTTCGCCGTCGCCATTTATGTCCCCTAGCTTCATATCGCTTATTGAAGTGGTTAGTGAAAACTCAGTTGTTTCAAAGTTTCCAGCGTTGTCGTTCAGCAAGACTTGGATGTTGCCATTGCTTTGGGTAACTATGATATCTATGAGGTCGTCATTGTTCATGTCTTTGAGCAAGCCGACAATTGGGAATAAGACGGTTTCGACTGAAATTCCCACTTGAAATGTTCCATCTCCCAGATTGTAAAATATGCTGACAGATGCGCTTCGATTATTGACGACAATGATATCGATGAGTCCGTCGTTGTTGATGTCGCCTGTGTCTATGTCACGAGGTGTGTCTTCAGTAGCGTAGCAAACTTTTGCATGGAACCCACCGGCCCCGTTGCCGAGCATGACGCATATATTATTTTCTAAAGAGTTGGATACAACGACATCCGGATTGCCGTCGTTATTAAAATCGGCTATTGAAGTATCGATTGGTCTATTGCCGGATTCGTACTCAAGAACAGGGAGATACTTTCCAAATTCGGTTCCCTTTAATACACTGATGCTTTGGCTCAAGTTATTTGCTGTTACGATATCCATGATCCCGTCAGAGTTGAGATCAGCAATTGTTGGTGATTGTGGATTGTTGCCTACTTCGTATCCACGGCTGTGGTACAGCTGAGTTATGTCGCATTCCTGGGCGTTTACAGTTGTCGTCATGAGACTTGTGTTTATAAAAAAGAACAACAACACGGAGTTTTGTTTGAAAAACATATAGAACCTTCTGGAAGATACTGGCTGTCCCATCATTGGGGTGATTAAAGCATACGCTTTAATAGAATCATTCACAAGAAAAACACTATGGATTGGACATCAAAACTGTCATTGGCGTGTAATCCGATACCAAGATCGTGGAGGATGGGGGGGGCGACACCTCCACACCACCCGGGGACAGGGCTGCTTTGGTGGCTTTTATGCATCGCTGCATAGGAATAGAATCGGGTGGGTGTTGTTGAGTGGGTTGGTTCTGTTTCTTTGTTCAAGGTAGGCGGTGGTGACATGGACACGCTTCGTATTCGTACTTCGTATGCACACGCTGATATTGATTTTGAAGTGGTGTATGGCTTTTTGAGTACTTCGTATTGGTGCGAGGGGATTCGGAGAGATGTGTTGTTGCGGGCTGTGGAACGATCGCTTGTGGTGAGTGCTCTATTGCAGAATGAAGACGGCAGCGAAAGTCAGATTGGGTTTCTTCGGATTGTGAGCGATGGGGCGACCTTTGCGTATATGTGTGATGTCTTTGTTCTTGAGCCGTATAGGGGGAAGGGTGTGTTTCAGCGGATGAATGCGGCGGCGGATGTGCATCCTGAGATCACGAGTACGCGCCGATGGATGCTGGCAACGCTCGATGCGCACGGGGTCTATGCGAAGTTGGGTTACACGCCTTTGGCGAGTCCGGCGCGTTGGATGGAGCGGATGAGTGACCGGTCGCTCTGGCATTCGGCGGGTGCCTCGTCTCGCCTTCCTGGGTGCAGTCAGGATTGTTGATTGCAAATATGAGAAGACCTCACTGCGCCGAAGACGGCGAGTAAGGGCACCTGGGATTTGTCCGATACATCGAGCTTACGGGGTATCCTCGACGCCGGGGCCTTTGACGGGGAAGGCGTCGCCTTGTTTGGCGACGAGTGTTGCGAGTTTGTCGAAGGCGTCGAGCCTTGCTTGGGATTCGGTTGTGCTAACGGCGTTTCTGCTGAGCGATTTGCCGTTGAGTGTGCATTCTGCGATCGCTTTGAAAACTTGTGCTTTCGGTGGCTGATACGGTTTGCTGGGGTCGGGTTTGGTCGTGTTTGGGCGGTCAACGATTCGAACCGTGATTCTGATTGCATTTTTTGGCATGAGAAGACCTGGTTCGTTTGATGTGTGATGAGCTGGAAAATTGTGGGTCGTGGGATATTAGCCGGGTGTCTAGATGAAGAAGGATCGCCTTCGCTCTTCGGGCACCTCCCCGGCCCCCCCAAAGGAAGCGCGAGGGAGGCGGGTTGGAAGATTACAGGCGGGACGCCTGTGCCACCGGTTTTGGTGGGGATGCGGAATAGAGTTGGGGATGAGTGATCGGCGATCGGCGAAGTATTATTTGGATATGGCGGCTCGGGCGGCGCTTCGGGCGCGGGGGGATGCAGAGCCGAACCCGTTGGTTGGCGCGGTGATTGTCAAGGGTGGTGAGATCATTGGGATTGGGCATCACTGCAAGTTTGGTGGATTGCATGCGGAGCGGGAGGCGCTTGCGAATGCACGCTCGAATGGGTTTGATGTTTCGGGTTCGGTGGTGTATTGCACGCTGGAGCCTTGTTGTCATCATGGGAAGCAGCCGCCTTGTTGTGAGGCGTTGATTGAGGCGGGGGTTGCTGAGGTGGTGTATGCGCGACCTGATCCGGCGGAGGTGAGCGGCGGGGGGCATGCGATTCTTGAAGCGGCGGGGATTCGGTGCCGGTTGGATGAAACTTCTGTTCTTGCTGTGTCGATCAGTGATCCGTTTGTGCATGGTGTGCGGGAGGGGCTGCCTTGGGTTGTGGCGAAGTGGGCGCAGACGATTGATGGGAAGATCGCGACTTCGTCGGGGGCGAGTCAGTGGATTTCCAATGAGCGGTCGCGGGCGAGCGTGCATCGGATGCGGGCGCGGATGGATGCGGTTGGGGTTGGGATGGGGACTGTTTTGGCGGATGATCCGATGCTGACGGCGCGGGGTGTGCGGCGGGTCCGTCGGTCGGCGGTGCGGGTGGTGTTTGATACGCATGGTCGGCTGCCGAGCGAATCAAAGCTGGCGCAGACGGCGGGGGCGTATCAGACGATTGTGTGTAGTAACCATCCGGAGTTGATTACGGCGGCGGGGGTGCGGACTTTGGAATGTCCGTTGATGGGGGGGCGGCTGGATCTGCGGGAAGCACTGCGGCTGCTCTACAGCGAGTGCAAGATTTCGAATATATTGATTGAGGCGGGGCCGACGCTGTTGGGATCGTTGTTGGATCAAGATTTGATCAACGAGGCGGTGGTGCATGTGGCGCCGGGGGTGATGGGGGACGACGGGGCAAAGTCTGCGGCGAGTGGGCGGGTGTGTTCGTCGCTTGATCAGATGAAGCGGTTTACGCTTGGGCGGGTGAAGCGGGTTGGGGATGATGTGCATTTGCACTATCGGCGGTGAGGGGGGCGTGTGGAAGATCACAGGCGGGACGCCTGTGCCACGGGTTTTTGTGGGTTTTGGAAACGGGCTGTAAGCCCGTTCTGCCGGGAGTAGGAGGTAGGGAGTGGGGATTCGAAGTTAGGCTTTGGGTTTGGTCCAGAAGGTGAGGGATTCGTTGACGGTGCAGGTGGCGTAGGTGCCTTCGGCCCAGACGGAGAGTTGGGTGCCTGGTTTGGTTTGGGCATCTTTGAGCATGGCGAAGCAGATGGGGATCGCGCCGAGCATTGGGGAGATGGTTGAACTTGTGATGGCGCCGACTGGGGTTTGTCCTTCTTGTCCGGGGATGCAGATTTGGGAGCCTGTCATGGGTTGGAGGACGGATTGTTCTTTGAGGGTGATGCGTTGGTCGTCGAGTCGGAGGGCGACGATGGATTGTTTGCGGATGTTGCGGGCGTGCATTCGTGCGACGACTTCTTGTCCGAGGTAGCAGCCTTTGGCGAGGTGGACGCGGGAGTCCATGACGCCGGTCTCTGAGGGGAGGTTGGTGGGTCCGAAGTCGATGTTGTACATCGGGTGGCCGGCTTCGATGCGGGCGGTGTTGATGGCGAGCCAGCCGGTGGGCTTGACCTGCTTTGACTTGGACTCGTTGATAAGAGTTTGATAGATGGTTTCGAGTTGGTCTTTGGGGACGGCGAGGTAGAGGCCGATTTCGCCGGTGAGGTCGAAGCGGTCGGTGGGGATTTGGATTTCGTTGAGGGTGATGGTGTTGTTGGTGTTGTGATCGAAGGGGGTGGTGTTGAGGGTGGTGAAAGAGGTTGGGCCGTGGATTGAGATCCAGGAGATGGAGTCGTCGATGGTGATCTCGATGTCTTCGGCGAAGATGAATGCGTTGAGGGAATCGGCGGTTGGTTTGCAGAGGTGGCGGTCGAGGCGGACGAGGGTGGTTGGTTGGTCGTCGATGGTGGTTTCGATGATGCGGAGGTCGGCGTCGATTCTGCCTTGGCGGTTGAGCCAGAAGGAGTGGAGGGATTGGGTGGGTTTGAAGTCGTCGACTTTGGCGGTGAGCATGTTGTTGAGGAATGCGTGGCGTTCGGTGCCGGTGATTTTGAGGGTGCCCATGTGGGGCTCGTCGAAGACGACGGTGGATTTGCGGAGCGCGGCGTATTCCATGTCGAGCTCGCCGAAGGTTTCGACGATTGGGGTTTGGAGTTCGGGTGGGCCGTAGCTGAGGAAGAAGGCTTCTGCGGACTCGTGAACGGCTTGGAGTGGGCTGTGGGTGGTCATGGGTATGGATCGTAGGGGGCGAAGAATTCTTGAACGCAACTCTGGGGAGGGCGCTACACTATTACCGTTAGGATTTTACTCAAAAAATGAACAAAGGAGCGTCCCGATGGCCCTGAATACGAAACTGCTTGCTGAGTTGTGTGAGACCCCTGGAGTGCCTGGACGCGAGGAGCGTGTTCGGAAGCTGATTACCAAAGAGATCAAGGGTCTGTTTGATTCGGTGGAGACGGACGCGATGGGGTCGTTGATTTGTCGTCGGAAGCCTCGCGGTGCCAATGGTGCGGCGAAGAAAGTGAAGGACGCTCGGGTGTTGATGCTGCTGTGTCATATGGATGAGATCGGGTTCTATGTGTCAAGCATTGATGAGAACGGGTTCCTCTGGTTGTCTCCGGCGGGTGGGTTTGATACTCGCAACTTGTTCTCGCGTCGCGTGCTTGTGTGCGGCAAGGGCGGGGACTTCAAAGCGGTGATGAATCCGGGCGGTCGTCCGGTGCATATCGCGAGTGCTGAGGATCGCAAGAAGGTTCCTGAGGTCAAGGAGTTCTTTGTTGATACGGGGATGACTGCGGCGCAGGTGAATAAGAACATCCAGATTGGTGATTACATTGTGATGGATGAGCCGTTCATTGAGATTGGTGACAAGCTTGTGTCCAAGGCGATGGACAACCGCGTGGCGTGCTGGCTCGGGATTGAGTCGGTGCGGAAGCTGGTGAAGTCCAAGTCTTCGCATGATTGTGAGATCGTGGTTGCGTTTACGACGCAGGAAGAGGTTGGGCTCCGCGGTGCGAAGACGGCGGCGTTTGCGGTCAAGCCTGACATTGGGTTTGGGATTGATGTGACGCTTTCGTGCGATACGCCTGGCGTTCCCAAGAATGAGTCCGTGACGACGCAGGGTGATGGGTTTGCGCTGCATATCAAGGACAGCAGCTTCATCTCGGATTACGAACTGGTGTCGAAGGTGGAATCGATCGCGAAGAAGAAGCGGATCAGCTACCAGCGTTCGATTCTTGGTGCGGGTGGTCAGGACGGGGCGGCGGCTCAGCAGGCGGCTGCGGGCGCTAAGGCGGTCGGGATCACTGTTGGGACGCGGTATATTCATACCGTGACCGAGATGATTGATAAGAAGGACTTGCAGGCGGCGTGCGATATTCTCGCGGCGGCGATGGGTGAGCTCAAGTAAGCGACTGTATCCGAAGTATCTAAACATTTGAAAAGCCCCCCGATCTGTCGGGGGGCTTTTTCGTTGAGTTCGTTGGAGGTTGGAGTTGGATGCGTTGCTTATTTGAGGTGGGAGCGGACCATCCAGTGGTCTTTTTCGAGTTCGGCGAGGATGCTGATGACGAGGTCTTCGGAGACGGGGTCGATGTCCGCGAGGTCGTGCTGGGCTTTGCGGAGGGTGAGGATCGCGCTCTCGAGCATGGTGTGGGTGTGGTGGAGGGTGTTGGTGTCTTTGATGAAGGTGTCTTCGGCGGTGGGGATGGTGGCGTTTCCGAGGGAGACGCGTTGTCCTACGGCGGGGTGTCCCAGGGTGACGATGCGTTCGGCGAGTTCGTCTGAGGCGCTGCGGGCGTGGTCGATGATTTCATCGAGGAACTCGTGGACGGGTTTGAAGTTTGGGCCTTGGACATTCCAGTGGAGTTGTTTGAGGTTGAGGGCAAGGTCGATGGTTGCTCGGACGCATGGCTGGAGGATTTGGGCTTGTTTTTGTGGGTTGAGGTCGTCTGGGAAGTTCATTGGTGCCGCCTTTGGTTTGGTGTGGTCCTGCGGCTGAATTGTAGGCGAGGGTTGAGAATGGTTTTTAAGAGGGTGTGGGGGTGCAAAAAGGACAACGCCGTGAATGCGTCCTTGCGTTCACGGCGTTGGTGGTGGTGGGGTTGAAGAAACGGGCTGGAAGCCCGTTCTACCGGGGAGGATTAGGCGGCGAGGTTGGTCGCGTGTTCGATGGCTTCGATCATTGCTCGGACCTGGAATGGCTTTTTGAGGAATGAGTCGAAACCTGCTGCTCGGAGTCCTTGGGCTTGGCCGTCGGTAAGCTTTCCTGACATGGCGATGAGTTTGGTCATCTGCATGGCTTCGCTTGAGCGGATCAGGGAGGCGAGTTCGCGTGGTTCTGCATCCGAGACATGGACATCGATGAGGACGACATGCGGGCGGAAGCGTTCGCAGGCGAGACCTGCGGAGAATGCTGAGTTGGCGACCTGTGTGTCGTAGTTGGTTTGTTCGGTGAGGACGGTGTTGAGGACATCGGAGACTTCTTGGTCGGTGTCGACGATGAGGACTCGTGTGGTGCCTGTGGAGATGCCTTCCATTGGGATATGGTGTGCTTTCATGAAGCGGTAGAGTTCGGGTACTGGGATCCGTCGGTCTTTGGAACCTGGGATTCTGTATCCTTTGAGTTGACCTGAATCGAACCATTTGGAGACGGTTCTGGGGGCAACATTGCAGATTTTAGCGACCTCACCGGTCGTGAGGACATCTTTCTCGATTGGCATCTTCATCACCTCGGGGGTACACAGAAGTGGACCGGCACAATCCGTTTATGCCGTGTCTACGGAAACATCGACCCAAACAGGGGTTGTCTTCATGGTGTGTGGGTGAATTCCGGATGTTCGACTTATTCAGACCCGGAGTCTTGGTGTTTGGGGTGGGGTGATGTGGGGTTACGGGTCGTTTGGCGGGGTTATTGAACTTCGGGGGTGAGTCCGATACAGTTGGCCTCGACGATGTTGGCTGTTTCAGAAGCGGGCAACACATGAGCGGGGCTATCCGTATACGATGCCTCCACGCGAGAATGTCTCGCTTGTTATCGAGAAGTAGTGGATCTGATCCCAAGAGGAGTCCGTCGTGCGTCAAACGACCCGGAATATCACCCGTCTTTCAAGTGCCTTTCTCCTGCTGGCGTGTGCTGGTGCCCTTACTGGGACCACAACGACCGCGATTGGGATGACCGCCGTACAACCTGCAAACGACCGCGACGCGGAACAAACGCTGCTTCGTGATTTCATTCACTTTGTCAAGATCGCGCGGTTTGATGTCGCGGCTGATCTTGGGCGTCAGCTTCTTGATGCTGGATTGACACCTGAGGAGTTTGTTGATCTTGTGGACAGCTCGCGTGAACTGGGTCGCTTTGAAGAAGCGGTCGCGGCGGGGATGCGGGTGCCTGTGCTTGAGCCGATCTCGGCTCAGCTGGACAAGGCGTACCGGTCGGGCAAGCTTGCTCGAGCTCGGAACCCTGAAGAGATCGCTCGGAATATTGATCTGTTGACTGGTGGGCTTCGTGCTCGTCAGCTTGGCCGTCAGCGGTTGATTGCTGCCGGTGAGTACGCGATGCCTCAGCTGCTTGATGCGTACCTACAGAAGGACAACCTCGCGCTTAAGGCGCAGGTCCAGCGGCTGCTCGTGGATATGGGACGACAGACCATCGCTCCGTTGATCGCGGCGTTGCCTGTGCTTGATGCGACTCGTCAGCAGGCGGTGTGTGAGGTGCTGGGGTTGATCCCGTACCGGACCAGTCTGCCTGTGCTTGTCGATCTGTACCAGAATACAAAGAATGATGGCGTTCGCAAAGCGTGCGGGCGTTCGATCTCACGATTGGGCGGGAATCCGAGCGCTGATGTGGCTGGGTTGTACGCGCTGATGGCGGATTCGTACTACACGGAGCCTTCTGAGCTGACGAGCTTCCCGGGTGAAGACTACCAGATTGTCTGGGACTTCAATCCGGGTCTTGGTTTGGTGATGACTCCGGTGGTTACTGAGGTTTTCCACGAAGCGATGGCGATGCGGAATGCGGAGAAGGCGTTGACGATGAATGCGAACGCTCCTGAGACGCTCGCGTTGTGGATTTCTTCGAACTACTCGCGTGAGTTTGATTCTCCTGATGGGTATGAGAATCCGTTGTACAGCGTTGATCGTCGTGATGCGGAGTACTTCGGGATTGCCGCGGGTCCGGACATTACGCAGTTGGTGCTGCGTCGCGGGATTGATTCTCGGGATACGCCTTTGGTTCGGAGTGCGATTGATGCGTTGTCGCAGACGGCTGGTCCTCGCTCGCTTTGGGGTCAGCCGATCGATGGTCGGTACCCGTTGCTTGAGTCGCTTGGGTACCAGAACCGTCGTGTGCAGTTTGAGGCGGCGCTTGCTTTGGGCAATGCGAAGCCCCAGGAATCGTTCAATGGTGCTGAGCGGGTGATCCCGCTTCTTGCGAGTGCGGTTCGTGATGCATCGGCTCGGTATGCGGTTGTGCTGACGGGGTCGGATCGTGAGTCGTACGACCAGTACCGCGGGATTCTTGAGAATCAGGGGTTCACTGTGCTTCCTCCGTCTGAGGGTGGGATCGACGGGTTGGATGCTTCGATTGCTCAGACGCCTGCGGTTGATCTGATTGTGACCTCGCTTGGGTATGATGATACATTGCTGACGATCGAGACGGCTCGCGCGGATTCGAAGATGGGTGTTTCTCCGGTGCTTGCGTTGATGCTGACGGATGATGTTGAGCCTTTGCGTCGTCAGTATTTGCGGGATCAGACTGTTGCGGTTCGTCGGGTTGAGATTTCCAGTGCGAATATTGAATCGTCTGTTGATCAGCTGCTGATGGCGGCATCGGGTGGGCCGATTGATGAGAACGAGGCGGCGGAATACGCGGCTCGGTCGATCGATGTGCTGCGTGATCTTGCGATCTCCAACAACCGGGTGCTCAATGTGCTTGATGCTTCGACGATCCTGATTGATGTGCTCGAAGATGTGGATGGGCTGACGATGCTTGATGTTGCTCAGATCCTGTCGTATGTGGACCGTCCGGCGGCGCAGACCTCGATTATGGATCGTGCGATGGATACTTCAGGCACGCAGCAGCTTGAGCTGCTTGCGATGGTGGGGGATTCGGGCAAGCGGTTCGGGAACCACCTTGATGCTCGTCAGGTTCGTGCGTTGATCGCGTTTGCGGGTGATGCGGACGATGAACTGGCGACCACGGCGGTCGCGGCGATGGGTGCTCTTGAAATTCAGAACGCTGATCTGCTTGGTTTGATTATCGACAATGGCAAGAATGGCAACGGGAACTGATGCCGATTTGCTGATCTGTTGAACTTTGAACGGACTCTTCGGAGTCCGTTTTTTATTGGGCGTTCGATGGCGGTGCAAGGGTTGTTGGAAGGTCTGTGATTGGTTCTTGGTTGAGATGGTGATGGTCCGAGATTGTCGGGGACATCGGGATTTTGCCGTCATGATCGGAATGGACGGCACAGGTGTGTGGTGTGTTGGTATCGATTGTGGTGTGAATCAATATGGGTGGGTGTTCTTCCGATGTGTTGTTTGTCACGCTTGAGTCAACCCGGAGCGGCGCGTGCCGCTGGTGGGTGACAGGTATACGAGTTGGTTGTCCGCGGAGGATGGACAACGGCTCGTCCCACCGGATAAGCAATGAAGCCCGTCGGGTTGACCAACGGCATCGAACACTGTACGAAGGAGTACTCACAATGCAAGCAATGCGCAACACCGTGGCCAAGGGCTTCACCCTG
>TARA_R110002111_G_scaffold143646_1_pt1 | contig 21931 bp, 23 predicted proteins | sample TARA_R110002111 | Tara Oceans TARA_R110002111 (sample SAMEA4397363) | marine metagenome | biome: Polar Biome; feature: [ZZZ] marine water layer (ENVO:01000295); material: water (ENVO:00002006), including particulate matter (ENVO:01000060) such as... | depth 199 m | reverse complement strand
AAAAAGTCAAATTATAAATCAATAGCAATAGGAAAATGGCATTTGGGGGCACATGAAACACTTCGACCTTTAAAAAGAGGATTTGATGATTTTTATGGGTTTTTAAGTGGTGGTCATCAATATTTTCCAGAAAATTGGACATTACAAGATGAATATGAAGTTAAGACCCAATATGATGCTTATAACACAAAATTACTAAGAAATAATACACGGGTTGAAGAAACAGAATATTTAACGGATGCTTTATCCAGAGAAGCTGTTAGCTATATTGACAAATATAAAGACCAACCTTTCTTTATGTATTTAGCTTACAACGCTCCACATGCGCCATTACAAGCAACTGAAAAATATTTAAATAGATTTCATATTATTAAAGACAAAAAAAGAAAAACCTATGCTGCTATGGTAAGTGCTGTAGATGATGGTGTTGGTGATATTTTAAACAAATTAGAAACATTATCTCTTACAGAAAACACTATAATCTTCTTTTTATCTGATAATGGCGGGCCAGAAAACCATAATGCATCAAACAATGGTGTTTTAAGAGGTGGCAAAGGGGATGTTTTTGAAGGTGGCATTCGAGTGCCTTTTGCCATGATTTGGCAAAATAAAATAGCTGCTAATATGGTTTATGACAAGCCTATTATATCACTAGATATTTTTGCAACTGTTATAGCTCAAACAAAAACACCTCTTGAAACTAAAAACCCTATTGATGGTGTAAACTTAATGCCTTTTTTAACTGGAGAAAATAATGAAGCACCACATGAGTATTTATTTTGGAGAAAGTTTGATGCCAATGACTACGCATGTCGGAATACCATTGGCCAAAAAATTGCTAGAAGAAAAGACATTAATATGTTATTCGATTTGGGAAATGACATATCAGAAACTAACAATTTAATAGAAAAAAAACCTCAATCTTTTCAAAATCTAAAAACTACTTATGAAGATTGGAGAAATCAAATGATAGATCCTATTTTTTTAGGTTTAGGAGAAGATTTAGAATACAACAAATTACATCCAAATAGATTTCATCGAAAAAATAATTAACATAAAAAATAAAACCATTTACATGAAAAAAATAGTTTATTTAATTCTTGTCTCATTATTAATAAGTACATCTTGTAAAAAAGATAATAAGTCTCAAGAAAAACAAGTATCGAATCAAGTCCCTGAAAAACAACCAAATATCATTTTAATATATGCTGATGATTTAGGATACGGAGATGTAAGTGCATACGGCGCTACCGAAATAAAGACTCCCAATATGGATAAATTAGCAAACGGAGGTGTAAAATTCACTAATGGTTATGCTACATCAGCTACTTGTACGCCAAGTAGATATGCTTTGTTAACGGGCATCTATCCTTGGCGAAATAAAGAGGCCAAAATATTACCAGGTACAGCGCCACTTCTTATTGACACTGCACAAGTGACTATACCAAAAATGTTAAAAACAAAAGGTTATCATACGGGCATAGTGGGGAAATGGCATTTAGGTTTGGGTAATGGCAATGTAGATTGGAATACACATATTTCTCCCGGACCAAATGAAGTTGGCTTTGATTATAGCTACATTATGGCGGCTACACAAGACAGAGTGCCAACAGTTTATATTAAAAATGGGTATGTTGATAATTTAGATTTAAATGACCCTATTCAAGTAAATTATGATAAAAATTTTGAAGGAGAACCAACAGGAACAGATAATCCTGAACTTTTAAAAATGGTCGGCGATCCTCAACACAGTAACAGTATTAATAATGGAGTTCCAAGAATAGGGTATATGAAAGGTGGCGCATCTGCAAAATGGATAGATGAAGATATGGCTGACCACTTTTTATCTGAAGCACAAAACTATATAAAACGACAAAGTGACAAACCATTTTTCTTGTATTACGCCTTACAACAACCTCATGTACCCCGAACACCAAACCCCAGATTTGTTGGAACATCAGGGATGGGTCCTCGAGGAGATGTTATTGTAGAAGCAGATTGGTGTATTGGTGAGCTATTAAAAACTTTAGAAGATGAAGGCTTATTAGAAAACACTCTAATAGTTTTCTCTAGTGATAACGGACCTGTTTTGGATGATGGCTACGCCGATAGTGCGGTTGAAAAACTTGGCAATCATAAACCTTGGGGAGAACTAAGAGGTGGAAAATATAGCCTTTTGGAAGCTGGTACTCGTGTCCCATTCACTACCTATTGGAAAGGAACAATAGAACCTCAGGTTTCAGACGCATTGGTTTCTCAAATTGACTTATTAGCATCATTATCATCCCTTTTTGACACTGATATTCCTGATACCGATAGCCAAAACTTATTAGATGTATTTTTAGGAAAAGCCAACGAGGGAAGAGAAAACCTAATTATTGAAGCCACAACACGAACTGCATTTAGACAAGGCGATTGGATTTTAATTCCGCCATACAAAGGGCCAGCGGTAAATAAGATTAAAAACATAGAAACTGGAAATTCAAAAGAATATCAGCTATACAACTTAAAAGAAGACATTGGTCAAAAAAATAATTTAGCAAAAATGCATCCAGATAAACTAGAAGCGATGTTAAAAGAATTTGAATCTATTAGAGGAGGGGCGTATAACGAAATTGAACAACCAGATTTCAAATAAATATCAGTGATTATGAAAAAGAACCTTTTATTATTTTGCATTTTAATGACTTCCGTTTGGGGTTATTCACAACAATTAACTTGGACTGGAAACGCTGCTAATAATGATTTTTTTGATGAAGCCAACTGGCAAGACACCAACACAAGTCTTCCTCCAGCATCGGGAACAATAGATGCTAATCAAGCTGTTAATTTAGATTTACAATTACACAATGTCAATACTACTGTAATGGCATCTGGAATTATCAGTCTTGGTACGGGAAGTTTATCAGTTACAAACTCTAGCCTTCAAGCTAATGCTTTTTCAGGAGGAAGTGTATCCATAAACACTGATGGCTACGTAGATTTAAGTGCCGTTAATCCTTTTCAAAATAACGTAAGTATCGATTTTGTTTCAGGTATAGGCTGGATAAGAACATTAAATAAAAAAGGTGTTGACATTAATAATGACAATCTAGGACAGATTACTGTCAATGGCTCAGCGTCAGTTTATGAATCAAACCTTAGGTTGGATAATTATTATTTTGAGGGTACGGTTATTAGAAGTAACAATTTATCAACAACGCCGCTAACGCTTTATGATAATTCAAATTTACAAGGCACTTCAGCAAGTCTAAGTTTAGATATTATTCACAGTGGTTCTGGAATTCCAAACACCATGGATAACAAAGGCGAATCATTTGTTCTCAAAAAAGGATATATGGCTACTTTTGCAATTAATGAGGATGGGACGGGGAAAAGCAAAAATTATATAGCCTCTGAAGCTGATTTAATCATTAATGAATTTCCAAATTATTTATTGAATGACGTTTCGTTTATAAGGGTCATTCCATGGAACTGGGTCACAAAAAAAGGGATAAATGGACCAGTTATCAGTAGTGATTTAAACAATACTTGGAACTATAGATGGGCCAACACGGGGGTTTCGTCCATAGATGTTGAGTATGCGCCAATGTCTTTTGGAAGGTTTGGAGCAAACCAAGATTCGGACATAGATATATACACAGGAAAATATAAAGCAACGCATGTTTTGGGTTTTAATGAAGCCGATAATTGCAATGCTCAGGGTGGTGTTAATGGATTTTGTGATACAGATGTGGCAGTAGACCATTATAAAAGACTTGTTAGAACTGGTTTAAGAACCGTGTCACCAAGCTGTACAGAATCCGCTGGCGTTCAGGCTAATGGATGGCTTAAAGAATTTTATGATAAAGCCAATGCACTAGATATAAGAATAGACGTTATTGGGGTACACTGGTACGATTGGGGTAATAACCCAGCAACCAACACAAATCCAACTCCACAATCTGTATTCAATAGGTTTGTAACCTATTTGGAAGATATATATAATTTGTATGGTTTACCTATTTGGATTACTGAGTTCAATGCCAACCCAAACCGATCTAATGCCATAAATTATGCCTTTATGCAATTGGCACTACCGTATTTGGAAACCCTAGACTATATTGAAAGATACTGCTGGTTTGAACCAAGTTCTGGTACTGCGGATTTTTATGAAGCAGATGGAACCACACTAACGAATGTTGGTAATTTTTATAAAAACCAAGTGTCAACCTCTGCCGTTCCCGAAACGACTATTACAGAGGATAGTAATTTAGATATTTATTATAATCTAACAAATCCAAGTGGCAATAACCTATTAGTTAATGGTGATTTTGAAACAGGCGATTTAACAGGTTGGAATGGCTCCAATACGGGTATTTTATCAAGTCCAAATGCAAACGTTTACGATGGAACAACAACGGGTAGAATTCTTGCAAATGCAGGTAATATATCGCAAACAATTACTTTGGAGTCATTAGAAGAATACGACTTATCGTTTTACACAAAGTGGTTTGTCGCTCCAGCTTCACCCATTACAATTCAAATTTTAAATGCCAATGATGATACAGTAATAGCCAGTAAAGTTATGACTACAAGTACAGATTGGAATTTAGTAGAATTAAGCTTTATGATTCCAGCTGGAGTTACTTCAGTAAAATTCTATGTAGAAAAAGGTGCATCAAGCCCAGGATGGTTTATTGATAATGCCCTTTTAATAAAATCTACAACGCTGGCGTTAGATGAGTTTGATTTAAATGTATTTAGAGTGTATCCAAATCCGTCACAAGGAACTTTTACTTTAAAAGGAAAAACATCTATTCAATCATTTACTATTTTTGATATTCATGGAAGATTAATACAAAGTGCAAAAAACATGAATTCTAATGAAGTGAATATTCAATTAAATAATAAATCAAAGGGGCTTTATTTAATAAAATTAGAAGATATAGATGGAAACATATCTTCAAAAAAAATAATAATTAATTAAGTAATCTCTTATGAGAAGACTACAGGCGTGTTTTAATTTTAATAAACAAATAACTATTAAAATGAAAATTCAATTTGCTTTTTTATTGATAGTTATAACTTCGTCTTGTAATAAAACTGAACAGAAAAAATTAATTCAAAATAGACCGAATATTCTTTTTATTTTGGTTGATGATTTGGGTTTAAAAGATTTAGGTTTTACAGGAAGTAATTATTACGAAACACCAAACATCGATCAACTCGCCGCGAAAAGCACCATTTTTACGCAAGGTTATGCAGGTAGTAGAGTTTGTAGTCCGTCCAGGGCAACCATCATGACGGGTAAGTTTACAGCAAGACATGGTATAACAGACTGGATTGGCGTAAAAACAGGAACAGATTGGAGAGAGACCAAAAGACACGATAAATTGTTGCCAGCAGAATATATCTTGAATTTACCAAAGGAAGATACTACGATTGCGGAAGTATTGAAAATCAATGGTTACAAAACTTTTTTTGCAGGAAAATGGCATTTAGGTAAAGAAGGTTCGTATCCTGAAGATCACGGATTTGATATAAATGTTGGTGGTTTTGATTCCGGAAGTCCCAAAGGCGGCTATTTTTCACCATTTAAAAATCCAAAATTAGAAGATAAAAAAGATGGTGAAAACTTATCAATGCGATTGGCAGGTGAAACCGTAAATTTTATCAAGCGAAATAAAGACAAACCATTTTTCGCATTTCTTTCTTTCTACGCGGTACATGGACCGATTCAGACTACAGAGACAAAGTGGAAAAAATATAGAAATAAAACAGAAGCACAAGGCATTAAAGAAAATGGATTTGCTATGGAGCGAAAATTACCAATTCGTCAAACTCAAGATAATCCTATTTATGGCGGTTTAGTAGAAAGTATGGATGATGCGGTAGGGCATGTTCTTAATGAACTTAAAACTTTAGAGCTAGATAAAAATACCATTGTTATTTTTACATCAGATAACGGAGGAGTTTCCTCCGGTGATAATTTTTCAACTTCAAATTTACCATTTCGTGGAGGTAAAGGCTATCAATGGGAAGGAGGCATCAGAGAGCCTTATTTAATCTATATTCCATGGCAAAAATCTGAAAATAAAAAAATAGATTATCCAGTTACTGGCGCAGATTTTTATCCAACAATTTTAGACTATGCACAAATTGATTTAATTCCAAATCAGCATCAAGACGGTATCAGTTTAAAACCCATTATAGAAGAAGGCAAAACACCAAATGAGCGAACTTTGTATTGGCATTATCCACATTACGGGAATCAAGGTGGCGATCCATCATCTATAATTAGAGAAGGCGATTGGAAACTCATTCATTATTATGAAGACGAAACTAATGAATTGTATAATATGCTTGACGATAGTTTTGAGCAAAATAATCTTGCTGAACAATTCCCTGAAATCACCAATAAACTAAGTAGTAAGTTAAAAAATTGGCTCATAAGTGTTGATGCAAAATTTCCTGAAATAGATTCAGAATTTGATGCTTTAAAAAGAGCTAAATATGATAAAATGATTCGTGAAAAACGTTTGCCAAATCTTGAGAAAGAAAGAATTGAAATGCTTTCAAAAGATTTCACCCCAAACAAAGACTGGTGGGGTAGCAAAGTGACAAAAGATTAAAAATATTTGATAAAGTAATATAAAATGAGATATAATAAAATACTGTTTTTACTAGCTTTAACTTCAATACTTGCTTGTAAAGAAAAAATTATAGAACGACCAATCTATGTAGCAGAAAAATGGGAGAATCCAGAATGGGAAAACCCAGAAATTTTTCAAATTAATAGAGAAGATCCAACAGCGTCTTTTTATAAATATTCAGATGAAGCATCAGCATTAAAAAGCGAAAGTTGGGAAAATTCACCTTTATATCAATCGCTTAATGGTACTTGGGAATTTTACTATGCTGATAGTGTTCAAGCAAGACCAACAGACTTTTACAAAAAAGATTTTGATTTAAGAGGTTGGGATACTATTTCTGTGCCTTCAAACTGGGAAATGAAAGGTTTCGGTATTCCTGTATACACGAATATTAAATATATGTTTCCTGCAAACCCACCATTTATTCCGCATGACATAAACAACAACGGAAGCTATAAACGCGATTTTGAGATTTCGAAAGATTGGGATGGAAAAGATATTTATTTACACTTTGCTGGTGTAAGTGGCGCTATGTATGTGTGGCTAAATGGCGAATTTGTTGGGTACAATGAAGGGAGCAAAACAGCAGCTGAATTCAATATTACAAAATTAGTAAAGCTTGGTAAAAATACTATTGCAGTTCAAGTATTGCGGTGGTCTGATGCCAGTTATATGGAAGACCAAGATTTTTGGCGCTTATCTGGTATTGAGCGCGATGTGTACGTTTATGCATCAAATAAAGTAACATTAAGAGATTTTAGAGTGATTTCAGATTTGGAAAACAATTATAAAGATGGTGTCTTAAATCTTAATTTAGAAATTGATAATAATACAGATGCATCTATTGAAAAAGCAGTTGAGGTCAAACTAATGGATGGAGATGTTGAGGTGTATTCAGAAAATAAATCTATTAATTTAAATTCAGGTACTAATACAATAGATTTTAATAAAACAATTCCAAATGTAAAATCGTGGAATGCCGAACAACCAAATCTTTATACCTTATTGATTTCTGTAAATGGCGAGTCTATAGCTGTAAAAGTTGGGTTTAGAAATGTAAAAATTGAAAATAGTCAGTTTTTAGTCAATGGACAACCTATTCTTATTAAAGGTGTTAACCTGCACGATCACGATGAAACTAAAGGTCATGTGATTGATGAAGCACTAACGATAAAAGATATGCAATTGATGAAACAAAACAATATCAATGCTATCCGTTGTAGCCATTATCCAAAAAATCCTTTTTTCTACAGATTGGCAGATAAATATGGTTTTTATGTTGTTGATGAAGCCAATATAGAGACTCACGGCATGGGTGTAACTCAAGATATTACAAAGAAACCTGAAAAGGCAGAAAACCATCCAGCTTACCAACCAGAATGGAAAGAAGCGCATTTAGATAGAACCATAAGAATGTTTGAACGCGATAAAAACCATCCAAGTATTGTCATTTGGTCCTTGGGGAACGAGGCAGGAAACGGTCAAAATTTTTATGAAACCTATAAATGGTTAAAAGAGAATGACACAACCAGACTAACACAATATGAAGGCGCAGTAGGTTATGAAAATTCTGATATTGAGGCGCCAATGTATTGGAGAATTCCTCAAATGCTTAAGTATGTAAAAGAAGGTGGATTAAAACCTTTGATTCAATGTGAATATGCGCATGCTATGGGTAATAGTTTGGGTAATTTACAAGATTATTGGAATGTGATAGAAGCTAATCGAACCATGCAAGGTGGCTTTATTTGGGATTGGGTAGACCAAGGTATTTTAACTCAAAATGAAGCAGGAGAAAATTATTGGGCGTATGGTGGCGACCTTGGAGGTGCGCATTTACAAAACGATAATAATTTCTGTTTAAATGGTATTGTAAATCCAGATAGAACAGCACATCCAGCTTTATTCGAAGCTAAAAAAGTATATCAAAATATGAAGATTAGTCATATTAGTACAAGTACTTTAGGAACTATTGAAATAAAGAATATGTACGATTTCACGAATCTAAACACATTAGATTTTTCATGGCAGTTATTGGAAAATGGTGTGCAAGTTGCTTTTGGAATTTTGCCTAAAATAGATGTTGAGCCTTATCAGGCTATGAAAGTGCTTATTGATTTGCCAAAACTAGAAAATAAATCTAGTGATTATCATTTAAATATTTATGCTAAAGTAGCAGAAGGAAGTGAGTTAGTTTCAAAAGGTCATATTCAGGCTTATGAACAAATTCAACTTCAAAGAGGAAATTTTTCAAATAAAATAATTTCAAAAGGAAATATTGTGACTAGTAAATCGAATGATGTACTAGTGGTGTCAAACGATAATTTCAAAGTAGAATTCGATACTAAATCGGGCGTTTTAAAAACTGTTGATTACGGTACAGGAAACGTTCTAAAAAAAGGAATAACACCAAATTTCTGGAGAGCTACAACAGATAATGATTTCGGTTTTAAAATGCCTAAGAAATTAGGGGCTTGGAAAGAAGCCTCTAAAACACAAGAATTGGCTTCGATAGAAGAAAAAACAAATCAAAATAACTCGGTGAGCGTTTCTGCTAAATTTAAATTAACTTCAGTAAAAGATGCTATTGCAGTTATGGATTATACCATTTATCCAAGTGGAGAAATTGTAGTAAACACAAAACTTTCAGTTGTAGGTTCTAAGTTGCCGGTACTTCCAAGATTCGGTACTAATTTTATAATTAATAATGAATTTAATCGAGTTAAATGGTTCGGACGTGGACCACACGAAAATTATCAAGACAGAAGTACATCTGCTTTAATACAACAATACGAAGCTAAGGTGTCTGATTTGTATTTTCCGTATAGTCGACCACAAGAAAATGGTTATAAAACAGATACGCGATGGGTTGTTTTTACAAATTCTAATGGAATAGGTATTAAAATTTCATCGTCAAATTATTTGAGTTTTAGTGCACACCATCAGTATAACGACGATTTTGATGCAGGAAATAAAAAAACGCAAAGACATACTACAGATATTAAAAAAAGAGACCTTGTAAATATTAATATAGATCATATGCAAATGGGAGTTGGAGGCGATAATAGTTGGGGTGCAATGCCGCATGAAGCTTATCAAATTCAACCAAAAAGCATGTCATTTCAATATACTATTCACCCTGTAAAATAAGACTATGACTCAAGTTAAAAACCATACATCTGGTGTTTAAATTTATTAGTTCTATTCGTGTTTATAGGTTGTGTTTTAGAACGTCCAAAAGTTATTTATAATAAAAAACTAAAAAATTCGTCATGTGGTTTCTTCATGAATTAAAAGATCAAGGTTACAATGCAGCATTAACTGGCATTGCAGTAGCTGACAAGGTTTCTGAGCCATATCATTATATTGATAGTTTTAGAATTCAGGGTAATGTATTTCCATTAAATTTTTCTCAAGAAGCATTTGTTAATGCCCCAATTATAGAAGAAAGAGAAGATGAAAATTGGAAAGAAAAAATAATACAAGGTGTAGTTTTTAAAAGAGATTTTAAAGTTGGGTAAAATGTTTAGAGATATGACTTTATATGTTTATGAAGATGAAACTGCATATCGTATAACAACATCAGAGGAAAACCAAACGTTATTAATTTCTAAAATTTCTGATGATTATTTATCATTAACCAATGATTACGTTCGAGTTTTTCCTAGAGGAAGAAATGAAGTGCCTTATTTAGAATGGAAAAATTCTTGGGATTTAACAATTTTTGATAATTAATAACATGAAAACTAAACTACTTTTACTAAGTACAGCTCTAATACTTTTGATGTGTTCTTGCGAATCTAAAGATCAAGGGAAACACCTCTTTATTTTGTCTGGTCAATCTAATATGGCACGATTAAACCCAGAAAAATCGTTTATTCCGACAATTAAATCTGAATTTGGAAACGATAATATTATAGTTGTAAAGGACGCTATGGGATCTCAATCTATTAGAAGATGGTATAAAGATTGGAAAGTGCCTAATGAAACTATTCCTGAAAGCAGAGGCGATTTATATGATAGATTGATGCGAAAAGTGAACGACTCTATTAAAAACGAAAAGATTGCATCAGTAACTTTTATTTGGATGCAAGGTGAACGAGATGCACGTACGAAATTTGGAGAGGTTTATGAAAACAGTTTATTAGGCTTGCATAACCAAATAAGTGAAGACCTTAAAAGAACAGATGTTAATTTTATTATCGGTAGGCTTAGCGATTTTGATATGCTAAATGAAAAATGGACACATTGGACAAGAATAAGAGATATTCAGATGAAGGTAGGTGAATCAAATCCACGTTTTAGTTGGATAAATACGGATGACCTTAATGATGGTGTTAATAATCAAGGTAAAGCAATACAAAACGATTTACACATGTCGGTTGAAGGTTATAAAATTATGGGAAAACGGTTTGCAGATAAAGCGATACAATTAATTAATGAAAATTAAATATCTTTCTAACAAATTAAAAATTAAAGTTTGTATAAAATAAATCACATCAAAAAATCTCTAAATAATCAAAATTATTTAGAGATTACAAATTCTAGTAAAAACGTATATGCAAAAATATATTTAAACCAAGGAGCAAGCCTGCAAAAATTAACACTAAAAAATCAAGAGTTAATAAAAGACATGTACCCATTACCCTATGAAACAACTTATGCTTCCTCAATTTTATTTCCTTTTGCTAACAGAATAAAAGATGGTAGTTATCAATTTAATAAAAAAAAACACCAACTAAATATTAATGAAAAAGATTTGAATAATGCGATTCATGGTTTCGTTTACAATAAAACATTTGAAATTATTAATCAAGAAACCAATAACAGTTTTGCAGCTTTAGATCTTAGTTATGATGAGCAAAATATATCAGAAGGATTTCCATATACCTATAGCATTAAGTTGAAATATAAATTCACAGAAAACACTTTAGAGCTAAAAGTAGAAATTAAAAACACCAGTTCTAAAGCATTTCCTTTTACACTAGGTTGGCATCCTTATTTTTTAAGTAATAATTTATATGATAGTCATTTAGATTTTAGTAGTAGCAAAAAAATTATTTTAGATGAAAGAAATATTGCCACCGGTCAGGAAAATATCGAAAATAATGGCATTTTTGAGGTTTTAGATAAATCTTTAGACGATTGTTTTGTACTTAACTCTGGTAAAGTAACATTTTATACACCAACTTACTCTTTCGTATTAAAATCTTCAGAAGAAAATAGTTTTTTACAGTTATATACACCACCTATAAAAAACACTTTGGCGATAGAACCAACAACTGGGGTTTCTGATAGTTTCAATAATGGTATAGGATTAAAAACACTTCAACCTAATGATTCCTATGGTATCAGTTGGAGTTTAATAATGAACGATAACTAAATCAACGCTATGAATATAAATTTAATTGATAAAATAAAAACTAGTTTTCAAGAAACGTTTAAAACGGAGCCTCTAATGATATTCTCTCCTGGTAGAATTAATATTATCGGTGAGCATACTGATTATAATGATGGGTTTGTATTTCCTGCAGCAGTAAATAAAGGTATTGTTGCCGCCATAGGAAAGAGTGATTCAAATACTTGTTTGGCATATGCCACTGACAAAAAGGAAACCATTGAATTTTCTTTAAAAACTATAAAACCATACCCTGAAGGAAGTTGGCAAAATTACATTTTAGGCGTCGTTGCTGAAATTCAAAATAGAAGTAAATCAATTGGTAATTTTAATATCGCCTTTGGTGGTGATATTCCAGGAGGCGCAGGCATGTCCTCATCTGCCGCTTTAGAAAATAGTGTAGTATTTGGCCTTAATGAATTGTTCAATTTAGGTTTATCGAAAGAAGATATGATTTTAATCTCGCAAAAGGCAGAGCATAATTATGCAGGTGTAAAATGTGGTATTATGGATCAGTATGCCAGTATGTTTGGTGTTAAAAACCATGCTTTACTATTGGATTGTAGAACAGTAAAATCAAAACCTTTTAAAATAGAATTTAAAGATTATGAGTTTATTTTAATAAACACCAATGTAAAACATAGTTTATCTGATAGTGCTTATAATGACCGACGTTCGGTTTGTGAATCTATTGCGAATATGCTTAATGTGAAAGCTTTAAGAGATGCCTCAGAATTTGATTTAGAAGTTATAAAAGATAAAGTAACCCCTGAAAATTTTCAAAAAGCTTTGTATGTGATACAAGAAAATGAGCGAGTTGTAAAAGCCTCAAAAGCCATGGATTCAGGAGATTTAAAAATGTTAGGGGCACTTATTTATCAATCTCATCACGGTTTACAACATCAATATAAAGTAAGTTGTAATGAATTAGATTTTCTTGTAGATCAAGCTAAATCTAATCAACATGTTTTAGGAGCCAGAATGATGGGAGGTGGCTTTGGAGGTTGTACCATTAATTTAATTGAGAAAACAGAAACAGCATCATTTAAAGCGTTTGTTTCAGAGGCTTACAAAAATCAATTTAAGAAAGAATGTTCTATATATTCTGTATCGCTTTCAAATGGTACAGGAATTATTCAATAAATAATCAAAAAATATTAATGAATACAGATTTACAAGATTACTCACATAAACGTTATAATATATTAACAGGCGAATGGGTTTTAGTATCGCCGCATAGAGCAAAAAGACCGTGGCAAGGACAAAATGAAGCGGTTTCAACTGAAGTAAGACCATCATACGACGAAACTTGTTATTTGTGTGCTGGCAATACAAGAATTAATGGTGAGCTAAACCCCCAATACAAAGATGTATTTGTTTTTACTAATGATTTTGCCGCTTTACAGAACGATTCTAAATCCTTTAAAGTAAATGATGGTTTATTAAAAGCACAAAGTGAAACAGGTATATGCAAGGTGATTTGCTTTAGTCCAGATCATTCAAAAAGTTTAGCGGACATAAATATTAATGATATTCAAAAAGTAGTTGAAACATGGCAAAAAGAATACAAAATATTGGGCGAAAACAAGAACATTAATTACGTTCAAATATTTGAAAACAAAGGCGCTGTAATGGGGTGTAGTAACCCGCATCCACATGGTCAAATTTGGAGCCAATCAACACTTCCTAATGAAGTTGATAAAAAAAACCAACAGCAACTTTCTTATTATAACCAAAACAAATCGAGTTTATTAGGCGATTACATTAATCAAGAATTAGAAAAACAAGAACGGATTATTTTTGAAAATGCGGGGTTTGTTGTATTGATTCCGTTTTGGGCGGTCTGGCCTTTTGAAACTATGATAGTGCCTAAAACGCATCAACAAAGTATTTCAGATTTAAAGGATAATGATACATTCTCATTTGCTGAAGCTATTTCTACAATAACCAAAGCTTACGATAAATTATTTAATACCTCATTTCCTTATTCCAGTGGTATTCATCAAGCACCAACCAATGGGAAAGATAATAGCCATTGGCATTGGCACATGAGTTTTTATCCGCCTTTATTAAGAAGTGCCACAGTTAAAAAATTTATGGTTGGCTATGAAATGTTTGGTTCTCCGCAAAGAGATATTACAGCTGAAATCGCTGCTAAAATGATTCGAGATTTGATTTAGAATTATGACAAATATTTTGCAGAGACAAAAGTCAAATTTTTATTAAAAGTTCTTTAAAATTACAACAATTTTAGCAATATAGCGTCCACCTAATTGCACGCTTTTTATTTGATTTTATACGGTATCAAAAAAAAACATATAAAACAAAAAAACCGAGGAATTTACCTCGGTTTTTTTGAGTTTGACTTAATTTTTATTAATCTACTACATCTTCAACATCATCAGCTACATTTTCTACTTTGTCGCCAGTTGTTTCTCTACAGCTGGTAAAAACAGTTGAAACTGTAAATAAGATTAAAAATAATTTTGCTAATTTTTTCATTACATTAAATTTGGTTATTGATTAATTTACTTTTTAACAAGTCCTTTTAATAATGATAGTATAAATAAAACTATAAAAATAAAAAATAAAATTTTCGCTATTCCTGCTGATGCTCCAGCAATTCCGCCAAAGCCTAAAACTCCAGCTATAACAGCTATAATAATAAATGTGATTGTCCAACGTAACATATTAATTTGGTTTTAATGTTGTTTAAACTAAAAACTTGACTATCAAATTTCTACATTACGAAGGTAACTTGACCTTACCCTTTAAATTAACTCTAATAATTAACATATTAACTCAAATAAAAAGATCTTAGATTTTTTTAATTTACCAAGATCTTTTCCTCACTAACCAACCAATACTATTTTAACTTTGTAAAGCTTTCAAAACAAAATTAATTGACTTTTCTTTTTCATGTATTAATTATTCATTTAAAAGAGAAAGTTTAACTTAGATCTTCCAATCTTTTAATCCTTGTTAACCCCATTTCAATTTTACCTTTTTGAGATGATAAAATAGATTTTGTACTCATGGGTAAACTAGTTTCATCTAAAACATTTTCGTATTCTTTTATAGCCGTTTTCTCTCCTCTTATGGCTTCTTCCAGCATAGATTCTGCGTCTTCATTATAAAATAGTGCTTTAACATCCATCCAAGTTCTATGTGCTGTTCCTTTTAAACTGCCTCCTTTATCTACATCTTGACCAAATGCTTTTATTTCAGATTTCAACTCATGTCCAAAACTATAGCGTTCTTGTGCCTTTTGAGTGAAATATGATTTTAATGCAGTATTATCTACATTTTCCGCAGCTTTTTTAAAGCCCTTTTCTGCATCATAGGTTTTTTCTAATAAATTATTTAATTTTTCTCCTACTTCATCTGTGTAATTGCTCATAATGTTTTTTTTATATGTTAACAGTAATTTATTTAATGATGCCTACTGGTTTACATCTGTGTTGAAAATTATAATTATAAATTTGATTTCATGTATTCCATATAATCCTTGGCTAATGTTTGTTTTTGATTATCGGAAAAAACTTTTCCTGCTAATTGAAAAAAAGTATGCTCTTCGTCTTCCAAATGGTGCTCAACTTTTTTTCTTAAGTTTTTAGCAATTTTTAACCATGCAGAAGAGTCGTAATCTGTGTTTTCCAATTGTTCAATTAACTCATCTATTTCATGATGCTCAGCTATACCATGCCTAGCCTTTTCTTGCATCATATCGTTACTAATTAAAGGTTTGTAAAAATGACGCTCTTCTCCATTAGCATGTATATCTAATTCTTTTTTTAAACTTTTAAATAATGTATCACGCTTTTTAGTATCGCCTTCTGTGTTGACTAATTTCTTTAATAAGTCTCTTTGTGTATCGTGGTCTTTCCTTATGGCTTCAAAAATATTCATCTTAATTCTTTTTACTTATCTCAAAATTAATATAGTAATGAAGCTAAGTTTTGCTCATTCGAAGAAAATAATATCCCATTTAATACTTTGGGTTGTTAAAACTTTGGTGGTGCTTTTTTCATATCAAAATAAATGTAACTTTACTTCATTATAAATAATAAAAGTAAAACTATGCTTATATGTATCCCAGATATTAGTGGTTTCACAAAGTTTATGAGTGAGATTGATTCCGAATTAAGTTCTAAGATGATACCTTCATTATTAAATAACATCATTTATTCAAATGAAATTGAACTTAGAGTTTCTGAAATTGAAGGTGATGCCGTTTTATTTTATAAGGAACTAGATTTACTAAAAGAAAAATATACTAAAGAAGACAATAGCCATAAAATTCCTAAAACTTTAGGATTGAAAATTATTCTACATTTTGGTTCTGATGTTGATACTGTCCAAATTGAAAAGCATATAAAATTAATAGGAGAAGATGTTATTATTGCACATAAGCTTTTAAAAAATAACATTCCTAAAGATGAGTATTTACTATTATCTGAAAACCTCTTAAAACAATACGATTTAACAAATTTAGATAATGATATATATTGGACTTCACTAAAAAAGGGAGAAAATGTATACGAGCATCTAGGAGAAATTAATTATACGTATATAGATTTAGAACCATTAGTGAAATCAAAATAGCATAATGATAGAAATTGAAATTACACCTAAAAACTCCAAGGAAATTCTAGAAAAAATCAAAGAAAAAATTGGAGGTACCATTGATGAACAATGGAGCGAATGTACACTTGTTGTTAATAATGATATTGCTGTTGGTAATATTCGATTTATTCCGTTTGATGGTGGTGTAAACGTATTAGACTATAACATTGAGTTTTATGATGATGTTAAACTAAAAATTCTTGCTTCTAATTATAACCCCATACGTTTTATTTATGTGCTAGAAGGTTATTTTAAACATCGTTTTGGTGTACAAAATCAAGAAGAAAGCATCGAACAATTTCAATCATTGATATTTACCAATAAAACTGAGGGTACAAATTATATCCATTTTCCTAAAAACACAAAATTGGAAATTAATATCATCCAGATAGTTAAAAAACCTTTCTTAAAAAAGAGATCAACTAATATTTCTACATTAAGTGATAAACTATATAATGTATTTGTAGATACCGACCATGATAACAGGTTTATACATTTCGGTGCTTTAAACTTAAAAATGGCAGATTATGTAAGCAATCTTTGGGGTATTAAAACCAAAGGTATGTTAAGAGTTTTAAAGATTGAAGCTAAGGTTTATGAAATCTTAGCATTACATATACAACAACATAATAAGTTCGAGCAAGGTGTGCCTTTACCAACTTCACTTATAAAAAGTGAATTAAAAATGGTGCGAGGTATTGCAAAAAACATTGTTAAAACACCTTCACTTGACTATTCATTACAACAATTATCGTCAGATTCGGGTTTATCTCAAGCTAAATTACAAGATGGATTTAAATTTTTATACAATAGAACAGTTACAGAATACATTAGGCATATCAGACTAGAAGCAGCACGTGAGTTAATCACTAAAACAGATTTAAATATATCGCAGGTAGTTTATAGCATTGGCTTTACTAGTAGAAGTTATTTTTCTAAAATATTTAAAGAAAAATATGGTATAACACCCAATGAGTTTAAAAAGCAACTAATTATCCCTGTAGCGGTTTAATTACTTATAAAAAATCAATAAAAAAACCGAAGCTTTTATACTTCGGTTTTTTTACTAAGCTTAAATGCTAATTGTAAGTAGAGGTTGAAACCTCAAAAGTAGAATCTTTTGCGGCTAAATAACGTTCTGCATCTAACGCTGCCATACAACCTGTTCCAGCTGCCGTTACGGCTTGTCGGTAAACATGATCTGCAGCATCACCAGATACAAACACACCTTCAATATTGGTTTTTGATGTACCAGCAACATTTATAATATAACCTGTTTCATCTAAATTTAAAAAGCCTTTAAAAATATCAGTGTTTGGTTTGTGCCCAATAGCTACAAAAAATCCTGTTGCAGGAATGTCGTGTTTTTCATTTGTTTGGTTATTAAATACACGTACACCAGTTACTACTTGTCCATCTCCTAAAACTTCATCAGTTTCTGTATTAAACAAAATTTCAATATTTTCAGTATTCTTAACTCTAGCAGCCATAATTTTAGAGGCTCTAAACTCATCTCTACGAACAAGCATCGTTACTTTTTTACAAAGTTTTGATAAATAATGAGCTTCTTCACATGCAGAATCTCCAGCACCTACTATTACAACTTCTTGATTTCTGTAAAAGAATCCGTCGCACACGGCACAAGCTGATACACCTCCACCTAGTTTTAAATATTTTTGTTCAGATTCTATTCCTAAATATTTAGCTGAAGCACCTGTTGATATAATAACCGTATCACAATGAATCTCTTTAACATCGTTTACCCAAACCTTGTGAACATCTCCCGAAAAATCTACTTTAGTAATCCATCCATCTCTAACATCAGTTTCAAAACGTTGCGCTTGTGCTTGTAATTGCATCATCATTTCTGGCCCAGTTACACCATCTGGATAACCTGGAAAATTTTCAACTTCATTGGTGGTTGTTAATTGTCCACCAGGTTGTGTTCCTTGATATAGTACGGGTTTCATATTAGCTCTAGCGGCGTATATGGCTGCAGTATAGCCAGCAGGTCCTGAACCAATTATTAAACACTTTACTTTTTCTATTGTATCTAACATAATAATTACTATTAATTTTAATCATAACAAATGTAGAATTTTTGATGAAAACCTTACATAGAAGTTATCAACAGTTTTTATAGGTTGATAACTCAATATTATAAAAACTAATGTGCACGTATTTTTTTTGTAACTTGTAGTACACTGACTATAAACTAATTAATTTAAACATTATGAAAAATCTATCATTAATTATCTGTATTGTAATTTTATTTTCTTGTAAAGAAAACGCAACCACTAATGAAGAAAATCAAATTAATGAAACCACTTTAGAAATTGACTCTTTGGAAGGAGCCTGGAAATTAGTAAGTTTTTTTAATTACAGAGGAGACGGTACTGTAGATACTATACTATCATCAAAGACAAACAAACAAATAAAAATGTATTCCCCAACAAAAGTGATGTGGAGTCGAACTCGAATTTCAGATTCAATTGATTGGTTTGCATATGGTGACTATAATGTTAAAAATGGTGTTTTGACAGAAATTTTAGATTACGGTTCTAAATCGATGAACGAAGTCATAAAAGATAAAACAGAATTTAAATTTAATATCAATATAACAGAAAATGAATTTAGCCAAATTGAAATAGATAGTTTAGGCCATCCTATTTTTGCAGAAAACTATATTAGAATAGAATAGCTAATGAAAGCCTTTAGAACAAAGCATGTCATTATTTACTGGATAATTTTTATCTTCCTAAACAAAAAAGCTATCGTTACTCATTAGTTTTAGCTGTTTATGAAATCGCCTGTTTTACTAATGCCAAACTTTTTTCTGAAAAAGGTAGTTTTAAAGCAGCTTCATGACCTTTATCAGACATTTTAATCCATGTTTTTTTCAAAATATCTATTATTTTTTCTTCACTATGTTTAGCAGCAAATTCTTCAAAATAATAATCTAAAAAAACCAGACAAATGGTATCTTCTAATATTTGAGTTTCTTCATTTTTCTTAATGCGTTTTTTATTAATTAAGAAAGATACTCTATCTATAAACTGCTGGTCGAAACCTACAGTTTCTAAAATTTCTGCTGTAAGTTCAGCATGCATTTTCTTTAAAGTTTCACGCCATTTTAAATAACCAACTCGATCCATTGGGTATTCGTTTCTTGCAATTTTCCAACGGCAAATATGGTGCGCTCGAGCAGCTATTTGCAGTGCTTTTGATGCGTTTGGTTTAAATTGCAACAACTTTCTGGTCATCCGTTGTGAATACAATAATTCCTTTGGATACTCCAGACCAGAAACTTGGAATGTATTTACATCTTCAGAATTTTTTTTATCTATTAATACAAGAGCTGTTTCAAATCGAGTAGGCTTCATTTTTTAGGTTTTAATACTGAAAAGCCAATATACTCATTTCCGTTTTCAATTTTAACAGCATAAGTTGCACTTTTTTAAATCATCGCTAGCAAAATTACTGCCGTGTTCCTAAGAAAAATTCTTTTTGTGTATCGACCTACATATTAAAAACTACACCATTGATCTCAAGTGTAGCACCAGTAATAAAGCCGTCATATTCTGAAGCTAGATATAAAACCGCTCGTGCTACGTCATCTGCGTTACCTGTGCTTTGGATTGTAATTCCAGCTGTTGTTGCAGCCGCTGATTCTTTTGTAGTATGTGTATTGTGTACAGTAAATGTGCTGCCAATGCTTTTGCATTGTTTATACGGTTGTGACATCCGTTCCTTTTTTACCAACGGTTGTAAGTATTAACTCTTTATTTTGGTAGGCATATCTGTGCACACACTGAAATCTGTCTTCATCATCTTCGTGGTAACGTATGCACGCTTCCAAGGTTTGCAACCCATTTTTACCCCATTTTAATTTGGCAATGGATTGGGTGCCATTGGGTGTGTAGGCCCTGTTATTTGCTTTAATCACTAAAACATCTGGTTGCGTGTTATCATTTACCAGAAAGGTTTGGTATTCCAAGGTAAAATCTTCTGGAGATGAAAGTACTTTATTGATACTTACACGTTCTCCAAGATTTACATCATCCAATTTGTACCAATTACGCTTGAATTTATTTGAATATCCTGTAGTGTTCACAATTAAAGAAGGCGATAATTTTATAAAATATGTTAGTTGATATTGCTGGTGTTCTGCATTCATAACATCTTCCGATGATGCCCTGAATCTTCTGTAGGGATTTTGTTCAAAATCCTCATTGATCAATTCCAAATAGGTTTAGTTTGCCTTTTCTTCGGAATATTGAATTTTAAATGTTAGTGACTGATAGGTTTTGGCATCCATATTTGTATTGAGCCTGAACTTTGCGGAATAATCAAATTTGTCAAACCAGTTATTGCCAACGCCATCAAGTGCTTTAAAACCATCAGAATTGTAATTGAAATAATCGGTTACAAAACCAAAATTTCTGAAACCATCTCCTAAAGTCACTTGGGTCTTTTTTGAATTGTAATTTCCTGCGAATATCAAGACCCTTCCAGAAAATTCATTGGGAATTTGAGCTGATAGCATATTGATGGCACCACCAGTTATGTTAGAACTATATTGTAACTGGCTACTACCTATAAGTATTTCCAGTCCTTCCATCCTGTGCAATGGTTGGAAAATAATATGCAGTCGGGGCACTATAAGGGGCAGGAACAATCAGCACACCATCTTCCATTAAATTGATTTTGGCACTTCTTTCGGGTGGATGTTCCACGCAGGCTTATATTAGGGCGCAACCCAAAACCATCTTCTTCATAGATGTTAACTCCAGTAATAGTTTGTAATGTCCTGTTTATATAAGTGTAAGAGAATTTTTATAGGTGTTCTTTTGAAATATAACTTGCGGCCCCAGTTTTGTTTTTAATCTCGAATTTACTTCCAGGCATAGTATGTACTATAAGAATGACTTCTTTTAGTTGTTCTGTTTTTAGTTTTGTTGTGTCTTCTTTTGGGAGATTTTTTTGTGCCCATATTGAAGAAAATTGTAAAAATAAAATAAAAGAAAAAGGATTCTCATTTGCGATATATAATTTAGAACTAATATAAATAAGTAGCAAATGTAATACGCTACTTTTAAAAACTCAATATTATTTAGAATAATTTTTTCAGTTCATTTGGACTATTACATACAAATAGTAATAATCGGATATTATAATTTTGGCTTCAAGACTAAGCGTCATAGACAAAAACAGTATTGAATAAATTTAAAATTTAAACAATGAACAACTTTGTTTTTGTTATTTATTAATG
>TARA_R110002111_G_scaffold177181_1_pt1 | contig 22022 bp, 21 predicted proteins | sample TARA_R110002111 | Tara Oceans TARA_R110002111 (sample SAMEA4397363) | marine metagenome | biome: Polar Biome; feature: [ZZZ] marine water layer (ENVO:01000295); material: water (ENVO:00002006), including particulate matter (ENVO:01000060) such as... | depth 199 m | reverse complement strand
GAGACAATTTCCATCTGAATGGGCTTTGGCATGCACGATTAAATCAAAGTTTTTGAGACATAGCCAAATTCACACTGCCGGAAGAAAAACCACGCATTTGATCACTGTTCGGCTTTCCTTGCCAGCATGGTTGGGTTTACCATGTATACTGACACCAACGTTATCAAAGTTATTCACGGATTAGGAAAAAGAAGAAGGGCTCACAGAATGCGACCGAACAAACTCTCATGCTGGATCTATGGATTAACTTTGTGTGCACTAACAATCGGCGGTATGGACGCCGCTTTGGCCGACAAATTGGAGCCCCCCAAGGCTGACAACGATACAAGAAATGAATATAACTGGTCGCTTTCGGATATGAAAGATTTAAAACCGTCCGAGTTTCCACAACCCTACAAGCTCAATTGGACGAATGGATGGACTCCAGACTTCGAGCTCCAATTATCGTCACTGACTTTTGATGACACAGGCAGCGTATTCTGGACGGCAACAGAAAAAGGGCCTTCGCTTGTACAATTTATGACGTCATCCGACGGAGTCGTTTCGAAGATTTCGTCCTTCGATACAGGAGGAGAAAAAGGGGCTCTACACCTTGAGGCGATTGATCTTTATGAAAACAGTTTATTTGCTATTGCGGAGTCTGGCCATATTTACGAATGGAAGCTGGAAAACGACAAAGGTTCGATACCGGTACTCAGCAAAGATATTAGAAGAAAAGTAGAGTTGGAATCTAAAAAAGGAAACCAGAGGTACTACTATCCTTTGAAGAACAACTATGGTTGGGAGGGAATTGCTGTCACAAAAGATAACATTTGGGCAGTGTTTGAGGGGGCGGCAGTGTTAAAGGGGAAGGAAAGATATAAGCCAGAAACGTTCAAAGGCTTCTTAGGCGCGGTGTTAACCAATTTCAAATTACCGAATGCCAAACAGTCGAAGCAACGAAACTGGATTTTTGACCCCAGGCAGATTATCCCGAATTGTCCTAAGGAAAACGTCCGGTTGTGCGCACTTGAGTGGGATGGCGACCATTTGCTAGCGCTAGTATCCTGGTATAACGGCACGGCGAACGATCATTGGTTGCTAGCAATTGATGTGGCGTATTTGGAGCGTCACAACAAATTGGTGGACAGTATCATGAGCGATTTGGCAAAAGAACCCAAGGATCACGAGAAGCGGGCTCGTATTAAAGAGGATCTTCGTAAAGTCGGTATGCAGTATGTGGACGAATCGCTCCAACTAGTCACATTGACGCCCAAAGAGGCGAAGAACATGCCAAACGTCCCGGAGACCAAACCCTACATTCAGTTTATTGACAAGATTTCAAAGCCCGAGGGTATCGAGCACCAAGTTATCAACTGGGAGGGAATGGCGATTCAAGTCGTCGGAAACAAGAAGTATCTGTGTCTGATTTCGGACGATATCGAAGGGGACGCGGTCTGGAAGAAAGAGGATCTTCCTCCCTATAGCAAAAATGAAGCTACCTTCTTTCTGCGGATTCCTCTCGTTGAAAAAGAGGTAAGTAGTAGATCGACGAAGTGATGGGTTTGATTTTGAAACCATCTGCACCGCGTCCAATTCGATTTGTGGTGGTTGCTCCTACGAGATCGCCGCACGACGCGTGTTTCGAAAATACGACCGTTTTCGAGGACTCCATATGTGTGCGTGGAAGCCATGCGTATTCACGGATTCATCGCTAACCGGAAAACTCTGGTCAGAAAGGCTCCTGGAGTGTTCGATCAAATCAACGTTTTGTCAGTCCGTACCATGTCATTCGTCTGAGAGGGGCAAAGTCCACAAATTAGCGATTTCGGACCTTCATCGCGAGCTATTCGATCCACTTTAGGTATTCGTTCATATCAACAGCCGGGACTGTCCCAAGCGGCTGCAGTGTTTTGAACAGTGACATCAAGAAGTACATTAGGCTTGCTTCAGAATCGCTCTTTTCAATGGTTAATTCATCATTCTCGTTGACTACGCGGAAGCCACCCTCAGACAAAACGCACCCAAGGTGAATTTGTCCATGCTGCTCTAACCAGCTATTCCGAATTGCTTCTTCGAACGAATCACCAAGCCCTGGGTTCCATGTCGACGACAGCGTCAATATTCCCGATGGAATTTCGAAGAGTTCTTTCTTGATAGTTCTACCCGTGTGATCCGTAATCAGTGCTGAGGTTCGTTTTAACCTTCTCACTGACTTAAGTTTTTTCGACGTGTACTCGATGTGTTCTTTTGAGATGTCTTGCTTGACTTCGAATACCGCATAAACACTTTCGGCTGGAATGTAGACAAGACTCTCGTAATTAATCACAAACGGCGTGTACTGTCGATCGAAGATTACTATGTCGATCTGTTCGCTCACTTCGCCGTTGCTGTCAACGACCATCGCTCGTTCGATGGCATACCGATTTGGAAGGTATTCTTGGAGAAGGTGGATCCATGAAGTTTCAGTTGCTTCTCCCTTTGTGCCTTGGTGAACGGCAAACTCACGATTTAACTCCTGAGCTGCTTGTGTCGCCTTTTGTCGACTCTTGAATAGTGCAGCGAGATCAACTTTGTTAACTACTGGCATCTATTCATCCTTAAACGCTGGTGTAGGTTTGGTTGCTGATGCGACAGAAGCAATTAAATCAGCGTTCACACTCTGATCTGGATAGGCTGCCAAGACTACGGATGGAACTAGTCGTTGAGCAATGTCCGAAAAGCTAAAACCAATGCCGGCTTCATTATTTTCACCCGTTAATTCGACGATACGTTCCAAGTCTGATTCAGAGCAGACATATTCCGGAAAGGCATTGCGAAGTACCATGCGTCGCTGTTCTGCATTGGGGCGAGTGAATTCAAAGATTGCAGCAGCACGCCGCATCACGGCAGGATCCAGAGCGCTGAGTCGATTGGTACACATCACAACCAACACCGGACGTTGCCCTTCGGCCAAGTCGTCGATCCCACGAATCAGTGCGTTCACTCCCGCACGGTCTTCGTGATGCATCTGAGCAGACTCTCGTGATTGAGCAAGTGCGTCTGCCTCATCGATTAGCAGGATGTGACCAGCCATTGCAGCTTCCCTATCAGGGACTGACGCAGCCTGTGATTTGACGATTGCGAAAGCCGTCGAAATTAGTCGCGTCATTTCGCCAACCGCCCCAGAGCCCCTGGCTGTCAAACTCAGACTGTGTAGCAAAATAGGGATTGCTAACTTTCTCGCCACTACATCGCCAAAAGTCTCAGCGAGTTCTGTTTTTCCCGTTCCAACATCTCCTGCTAGAATGAACAAAGGTGGACGCCGATGGAAGAATCTTAAGGCAGGCAGCGAATCGTTGAAATGTCGTTGTGACCACTCTTCTAACGAAGAAGGTTGAAGCCGCATCATTGCCTCCTTCGATAACCGATCCTTGACTAGATCGAGTCCGACGAGCCTCTCGTATCGACGTTTGACGTCTGTATCTGGAAGTTCAAGTATGTCGTCAAAAATGCCATCAGTTGAATTGCTGTGCATTAATAGCTCCTAAATGATCGGCGAGAAACACCCGTGCCCCCCGCCGAGTAATTTTTCTCATTACCGCTCCAGTAACCAGTGCCATCGCTAGGAGGGTTTCCAGAAGTTCGATTGACTGAATGCGAGTCCTTGAAGGTCGACTGCTGGTCAGAAGTGAGGTTGTGATACTTGTTGGAATACCAGGCATAGTTAAAAAAGCTCGTACCGCTTAAGTCGACGTAAGCAGACATCTTTCCTGCGCGATCATCGCTTGAGATGCTGCCGGACGCATCTACCTCGTACGACCAACTAAGCACGCGCTGATCGTCACGCTGGAACCCGAATTCGTATTGGCTCAGGTAGCCAAAACGCAATAGTTCCACCAGTTCTTCATTGTATATTTCAACTGTTGAGAGCGATGGTTGACCATGCAGGCGGCTGCACGCATTCAGATCCGCCGCGATTTTCGAGGCAAGGTATTTGGCGTGAGTGACTGTGAAGGTAGCAGACTGCGTGTGAGTAAAAGTAGACATGATTAAACCTTAAATGTTGGACCAAAAACTTGTTTCCAGCAGTCTATGGCACGACTCTTGGTCGTCGCATGCCGCGCTTCGGAGATCGCGTCGAGTGCCTCTTCTGCTTGTTCTACGATGATGTTTCGATCTATTTGGCTGTAATCAGCGACGATACTGTTCTCGAGATTAACCGGGTCCAAGACTTCGATTGAATTCGAACCGCGAGCAGGAATTTCGCTCAATTTGAAATAGTCTGTGAACGCAATCTGTTCGGAAAGTTGGCTTTGCACTATATAGGCGAAAAATTCTTCGAGAGCATCCGGATAGTTTAAGAGGACAGCACCAGAATCGAGTCGATTTGCCATCAATAGCTCGACCAGGAACGACTTGAGGCGGAACGATGAACCGAGTGCGATTTTCCGTTTTGCCGACCAAAACTTCGCAAAGCGAATCATTTGCGCGTAGTGCGTTTCGCAAGTGCGTTTTCGCTTCCTGATAAACTCCAAGTGCATCGGAATGCTGGTTAATACTCTCTTGCCTGAATCGCTTGCGAAGAGATAGCCTCGATCGAGCACGTCGTTTTCAATTTCGTAGATCGGCACGATATCAACGTCAAGACCGCTACCGCGAAAGGAAATTCGAACGCAGTGGTTTCCACGACTAATTTGATCTGGATCCATGTTTGGATAGACCTTGCGAAGTTGCTCGACCAGCCAATCAAGCAAATCTGTTTCGCCCGTCGGCGCGTCAGGTGACGTGACATGAATTGCCACGTCGATGTCATTCAGGGACTTCAGTGAAGTTCCTTTGGCAAGGCTACCGGAAAGCAACATTTTTCGAAGACCGATGTCTGGGTTCTTTTTAATGAACACATCCATCTTGTCGCGGAGGCGATTGACTTGTTCACGATACTCCTTAGCATCTTCTCGCTTAAGGTTAACTGAACTGTCCGCAAATGAGACGAGGTCGGAGTGTTTTATGAATTGATCACGCATCGGTTTTCTCTTTCGGGAAAGAACTAGTCAGGGACCTAAGGGGAGGAAATGGACCATAACGGCCACAGTTCACTTCATTTACCGACGCATTAATTGGCTTGTTTAGTATGCAGCATTCTCAAAACTTTCCTTTTTCAATCTACTGAGATCGAAGTCTCTATGGACATCGTGGCTGGAGCACATTAAAATTCACCAATGTGATCTATATTCACTCCAGTGAAATATATTCACCAAAGTGAAATTAGTCATTATTTCTGGTTTGTCAAGAGGATTCGGTCCGTGGATGAGAAAAAAGAACAGAATAATCGTAGGGAGATTGGGCGGAGACTCCGAAGCACTCGACGGTCTAGGGAGTTGACCACACAGTCGCTTGCGAAGAAAGCAAAAATCAGCACTGGCTATTTGTCGGAAGTTGAAAGAGGGTTGTGTCCGGTTTCTGTAGACAAGCTTCGATCTATCGCATCGGCACTTCAAGTTGACCTGACGTTTATTTTAAATGGGGCTGATGTAAGTATTAGAGAGTCCGCCGATGAGGTCTGGATTCCAACTGCATTAGCTTCCGCCGCTGAACAGCTTGATCTGTCATACATCGTCACAATTAGTTTGCTCAATGGCAGAGCATCGTTAGTTGCCAAGAGATCTTCTGGAGCAAGTAATGAATGGACTGCGGAGCAATGGATTGACTTTTACGAAAAAGTAAAAGATTTCATTTAGAGAGGATGTGGAATTGAGCATTCGGTTAACAGAAGGGCAACTGATGCGGTTAGACGCCGTTGCCGAGCATCTAGATATACAGATCGATCCTGAGGATGATGGATTCAACGATGCGGTAATTTCGAGTTGCTTGTCAAAAGTTGCTCCGATTATTGCTGACGCTTCAGCGACAACAGGTGAAGAGATATTGGCTGCGGTTGGGCGGTACTATTCAGTCCTGTTTGAGGAGGTTCGATCGTCAGCTGACATTGAGCGGTTAGAGCAAAAGTACTTAAGAGGTCAGCGGGAGATCGGATTCGCGCAGTTGCAGAATGAACTCGCGAATCCTAATGTTGACGCATTACTTTTTCAACGACAAAAGGCACAACAGCATGACCGAGACAAATGGGTCGCCGTTCTGAATCTACAACAGACGGAGACTCGGTCGTTTTGGAATCGGGCACACGAGTTGTCACATCGAATCGCAGAGCCACCTCAGGGCCTGCTGCCATTTAAACGCCACGGTCTGGAGAAAACTGAACCAATTGAGCGGTTGATGGACCTCATTGCTGCCGAAATCGCTTACTTCCCTGAAGTATTTGTTCCGCTCGTCGTGGGCAGACAAACCGAATCGCTCACATTCGAGCTTGTACAGTCCTTAAAGGCGGTGTTTGCGGAGAGCAGCAGTCTACTGGCTGCAGCCAACGCAGTTGTCAATTCCTGGCCTAAGCCTGCTATTTCTTTGACCGCTAAATTTGACGGAAGAAAACGTAATCCCCACAAAGATGTGGCACTACGAGTGTTTCCACAGGCGAGGAACTCTGCTGCTCGTGTTGACAACGAACTTTTCGTCATCCCAAGAATGCGCGTGCCCCAGAACAGTGTTGTTTGTGAGGTACAAAGAAGTGGAATTCCTCAAACGGCTGTCGAAAACTTGGCGACTTGGTCTACTTCAAGTGGGCAGAAACTAAAAGACATGAATGTGCTAATTAGTGCTACGCTAGCTTTTCAGGAATCAATCTATGTGCTTATCTCCTGTGAGTAGATTACCTGCGAAGCTGCTCCGAGGACTGTTACCACAATTCGGGGGGATTCTTTTCGTGAAACCCGTAAAGTGCCTGACAACCAATCAAACGACTGTTTTAAAAGACACCCAATTAAAATAATGACAGGATAGATACCCATTGCTTCAACCGTCACTTAATTTCTTCCTTACATCTACTACTGAATAACTTGCTTTAGCCTCAAATTCGAAAAGGCGCAGTCCCGCGCTCGCACAAGCCTCACGTAGAAAGACATCTCTATCTGTGCGTTTCTTCTTTTTGTGACTTTTGTCATTCAGTTCAATTACGGAAATCACTTTGAAAGTTAAACGATCGCAGACTACATAGTCAAAATGTTTAGCGGATATTTTATTAAAAGCCGACTGCCACTTGGATCGCGTTGTCCCCTTTTCAGGGGTAATGACATCGGCTACGCGAACTTTTCCCATCACTATAGTTTCATCGGGAACAGTCTGACTCAATACTCCAATAAATGATCGTTCGGCTGGGGAGAAGAGTGGGCCATTTAGTCTATACCCGACAGCAGAAGTTGGAGCGGGCTTATTTAGAATAGCCAATAACAATAGTGCCAGCAAAATAACAACAAAATAAATGATGAATTGCATTCCCGCCTCACTCATGTTATGCGTCTGTCAGAATTCTTTGTTTGAATGTCCGGGAAACAATAATTACCAGATCATTATTTTAATTGAACCAAGGTAATAGCTCTGTCAATAATTTTTCAAAAAGAGAGACGCTCTCAGGAAAGGCCCTCTCGGCTGATTCCTTCAGCTCCAGGGCGCATCCCGATTCTCCAGACATCCTGCCGGTTAAGGCGTATTATCCTACCGTTTTGACCCCCGACACCTTCTTAATCGCACGAGGGTCTTTCAAAAATTTGACCAAAATGACCAACTCCTTTCCAGCCTCGAATTTTGAGGTCTTCTGCACTCTATCCTGAATTCTTTTATATTTCCACTTAAAATCTTTACAGACTGAATGAAGTTCCCCAGAAATAGTGGGGATTCTAAAAATCTCTTCAATAAAAATTAACTATAAACTTTCTCTCTTGTATCAATATCAAAAACAAGCCAGGTGCTTCCTTGAGCTTCCAAAAGAACCCTATACCCTCCAACCCGCAGTCTGAAACAGCTTTTGTAACCATGCATTTTTTTGATATCGATTCTTTTCTCAGCCTGCAAATCTCTCAATCTCTCGTTGATTAAATTTCTCACGCTGAAAGGTAGTTTAAAATATTTCTTTTTTGCTTTTGAAGAGAACTCAATTTTTTTCATGCTCAGCTAATAATTCTTCAAAAGAAACGGTCTCCTCTTTTTTAAACTCCTCCAAGGCTTCTTTTCTAAGATTTTCACTTGAACGAGACAGCGGCAGGAATTGCTCAATAAAATGCCAAATAACGTCGTCATACGAATCGAGCAGAAATTGTTTCTTAAGCTTCGCCAATGCAATATGCGTTTCTTCTTTAATTCTAAGTTGCATACTAAAAGTATACTTTCAGTCTTTATATATCTTTTGCCACACCGGACAGAATACTTTTTGTCTCTTTTCCAGAGACGTTTTTTCGATGCTTACTGACTCGAATCAGCGGGCTGATTTACTTATCCAACTGAAGACTTTGGACAATAAAATGTTTTCGGTAGAAGCAGAAATCATCTACTTTCATAAAAAATGCTTGAAACGTATGCTCACTATCGTATATTGGAGTCTATAAAATCTGTGGCAGGCATTTGTCCTCCGTAGCAGGCACACGATACCCCTTCCTTTCGCGACTTGCGGATTTCGTTAGAGAGGAAGGGGTTATCTATTCAGCTATTGCAATTTTACTGTTGGTGCAAAGAACTCCGTATATTCTACTTTCGCCTGTTTATTGCCATTAATAAAAATAGCTTTCTCAACTTCGGTTTACTTCTGAATAAATATTTCGGGAAAACTAATGTGGAGAACACCAATTGGGATTCGCTGATTGAAGATGAAATACGAAACTGAAATTGCCGATGTGCAATGAACGTTTTGGCGAAACCATGATTCTCTTCTTCCACCCGATGACCAACTAACGCGATGATGGCTACGGTTATCTGGCAGAGGATTACTCTTTCTGTCAAAGAGCCCGTGACTGCAGTTATCAGATCATGGCAGATACAACCATCTGCCTCTGGCACGTTGGTTGGCATGTATGATTATAGATGGAAAGATTCTAACCGGTAATCTGAGAGGTTTGATTCATTCATATTGAATTATGATATGTAAACGGGTTTGATTGAATGTTACCTAACATCCCCACTCTCAGTTATGAACAAACCATATTTCAAAGGATAATTTTAAAAAGATAATCATCTTATACTTCTTCATGGGAAAAGAGGTAAAGCAAATTTCAAACTTGAAAGCTCCATTTTTTTTAAAGGTGATTGGGTGGTTGATAATCTTTTCTGGAATTATTTATCTATTTGAAGGGATAGTTTTATTTATTCGGCTAAATGTGCTCTCAATAAATATTTTCTTGTTATCAATGGATTTTGTTAAGGTATTATCATTTTTTTCGCCCTATTTTTTTTCGCCCTATTCTTCTTTAGGAGACCGAATTGAATTCCACCCTCTCGTATATGTTGCATATCTTTTTTTAGGAATTTTTCTCCCTTATGTTGGGCTAATGTTTTTTAAGAGAAATAATCTAGCAAGAAAATTTGTTATTTTCTTTTGGATAGTAGGGATTATCTTTAATTTATATCTCTTCCTACTGCCTATGGGTGCTTCCCGTTTCTTGTTGTTACTTAACCTTTACTTTTCAAAACAGTTATTTATGGGGCTGCCAATGTTTTACTACCTCTTGTTCAACAAGAGAGTAAAACAATTTTTCTCAGTAGAATGATATTTGATTTATCCACCTAGTAATTCGCATGATGGTGAAATAATTTCAATTTGATCGGTGAGGTCCACAATGAAGTTTATTGAACTGTTGAAGTCACTTTTTAAGACTAAATTACAGAAGCAGCCACCTAGGAGAATTACACGCAAACGGTCTTTTTTCTTTAAGCAACCGCACTCTCTTGCCTCTGTATCGGAACTGCTAGAAGACCGGACGATGCTGAGCGGAGTGACGATAGTAACCCATGGTTACGTGCCAGGCATTGAAGGGTTTCCTGGTTGGGTAACTGAAATGTCAAATTCAATTTCTAGGCAGATAGCAAATTCATATGATGAACCAGAGAAATATGATGAAATTGCACATTTTAAAATGACTGTTACAGAACATCTGGTTGGTGGACCTGAAATTTCAGATGAAGGTTGGGCATTTTCAGGAGAATTCAATCATTCCGGTTATGCAGATACAAAAGAAGCTGCATTAGAATTTAACCTGAAAGATTCATTTGAGAGTGAGGTTATAATATCACTTGATTGGCAGTCCTTAGCACATTTAGCAGGGCCATCACCTTTTGCAGCGACTCAGAACGTTGCTGAGGCTGTTACTAATTTTTTATCTAATACCTTAGGTCCACTTGGAGAGCAACTACTCTCTCTACCAGTGCATCTCATTGGTCATAGTCGTGGTGGATCATTGGTGGGAGCTCTTGCAGAAGACTTCGGTGAATTAGGACTTCTCGTTGATCAGGTGACTTACCTAGATACGCACCCGATCTTAGGTGATTACGGATACAATCTGATTGGCACAAACGTAAAGCCATTTGAGAATGTGATTTTTGCAGACAGTTATTGGAGATCTGATAAAGATCCCATAGATTTTGATGGTGCTGAAGTAAACGGAGCATTTAATGTTGAGCTCGAAGAGAATGTATTGGGAGGAATCTTTCTGTTGAATGACCCAGGATACCTTCAAGAACATTCTGATGTTCATCTCTGGTATCAGGGAACAATCGATTTAGAAAGCGATATAATTTCAGATGGTACAGTAGAGTTCGTCCCAGTTGACTGGTATGTGCGAGAGATGGGACCGCGTGATGAAATTGGTTATTACTTCAGCCGAATTGGTGGCGGTGATCGATTTTCTGCAGAAGAAGGTCTGCATCCTGCCTTAGGGGGGCAAGGTGACAGGGAAGGGATAGTTGATGATAGTGATGATGTCTGGTCGAGTCTTGTAGATCTACAGATCTCAAACAGTGATTTATCTTTTATTTCTGGCGACTCGATTAATGTCGATTTCTACTACCGTGATAATGATAGTCCAACCACTTTTTCTCTATTTCTCGATGACGATCGAAACCCATTCAATAACGAAAGTCCGCACCAATTAGGAAATCCAGTTCGCCTTTCAACAACCAATCCAATAATAACTGGATCGGAAAATGATATTGTTCAAGTGAATAACTTAAGTTTCAGTTTAACTGGAATTTATGACGGTGATTATTTTGTATATGGTCAGGTCAAAGATGATGAGGGTCATATACGTTACGCTTACGCCCCTCAGAAAATTAATGTTTTAGAGGATTCGTCAGGCGGCACCCCCAGAATCAGTGACCTTATAAGTAGCGCAACTTCAGTCGAGCAGGGTGAAACTTTTACTCTGACAGCGTTCACCACTGCGACACACGCTGTGGACTATGTAAGGTTCTACAGAAACTCAGGAAATAATCCATTCGGAATAATTATTGGTACAGACTCAGACAGTTCTGATGGGTGGACATTGTCAGTTTCCACAGCAGGACTGAGCGAGGGCACTTACCAATTTACGGCTGAAGCTGTCGACAATCTTGGAAATCCACCAGAAATAGCAATTGGAATTTGGATTACCATCACAGCGCAGGACATAACGCCTCCTTCACCGAACCAGAGCAGTTTTGGAATAAGTCCAACAGCACTTGGAACAACGTCCATCATCATGTCTGCTACAGAGGCTACAGACCCTAGTGGTGTAGAGTATTACTTTGAAGAAACTTCCGGCAACCCTGGTGGAAGTGACAGTGGCTGGCAGGACAGCCGCCTTTACACGGATTCCGGGCTGTCGCCAGACACAACGTACACGTATCGGGTCAGAACGCGTGATAAATCGTCGAATCAGAACACTGGAAGCTTTTCGGCATCACAATCTGCAACGACAGAGGGTGCATCCGAATCGGTGCCGACTGCACCAACTGATCTCGGTTGGAACATCAAATCTGTGACACTGATTATTATTGCCTGGAATGATAATTCGGATGACGAATCAGGATTTCGGATCGAACGTCGAATTGAAGGTGAGGACACATGGTCCGTAGTCGCTACTATCGATGCTGACTCAGAGAGTTACCAAGATGAAGGGTTGGAGGTTGCAACTTCATATCAATACCGAGTTCAGGCATATAATGATGCCGGTACTTCTGGGTACTCCAATATGATTACTGTTGCGACGTTGGCAATGGTTCCAGCATCACCTTCGGACCTGACAGCAGTGGCCACTTCAAGCGACAAAGTCAATCTTTCATGGCAAGATATTTCACCTATCGAGTCAGGATTTCGGATTGAGCGCCGCGCAGGCACACAAGGAGTATGGTCCGAGATCGCTAACGTTGCAGCCAATCAAGTAAGTTTCACTGACACTGAAGTAGTTGCTGATACGATTTACCAATATCGGGTCCGCACATTCAACGCGGCTGGAAACTCAGGGTATTCGAATGTCGCCGAAGTCACGACACTACCGTTTCCGCCAACGCTGACAATCGCTGCGATGAGTGCCAACAAAAATGAAGAAGATTCCGAAAACACACCATTCACTTTCACTGTCTTGCGCGAAGGGGATGCCAGCAATGTCCTGAATGCAGCATGGACTGTCACGGGTAATGGCAGCGCGTCTGCGAATGCCGATGACTTTGGCGGCACATTCCCAAATGGTATTGTGCATTTTGATCCAAATGAAACAAGCCAAACAATCACTGTGCTGGTTACCGGCGACGAAACCGTGGAACTAGATGAAGAATTTAAAGTTACCCTATCGGATCCAACTGAAGGTACAATTATCAGTACGGACACAGCTAAAGGCACTATTCTCAATGATGAATCCGCTACTGTCAATTTCTTTGGACTAGAGTCAATAAATGAAGGTGATAATGGACAGACAACGCAGTTAAATATTACTGTGACGCTTTCAAATACCGTTGATGCGCCCGTCGTCATCAAGATATCAACTTATGACGGAACGGCCACAGTCACTGATAACGACTATACGACATTAGATGAAATAAGGTTCTTTATTCCAGGTGATTCGCTTTCACAAACAAAAACCATTCAGATCAATGGTGATAATAGATTTGAATCAGATGAAACTTTTTATGTTACTTTGAGTAATCTTGAATCTGGTTCGCGCAATGTTTCATTGGGCACATCCACGGTCACGGCAACCATTCTGAACGATGATCCTGATCCCAACGTGGGCGAAATCCGAGGAATCAAATGGCACGACGTGAATGACAACAGTTTGCGTGATTCGGACGATCCCGATTCTCCAAACTTCGAGCCTGGACTATCAGGCTGGACGATTTATATCGATGCGAATAACGATGCAGTTCTAAACTGGACGGACGGGAATTTCAACGGTGTGTGGGATCAGGGAGAGGGAGAGCTGTGGACAGTAACAGGATTGGACGGGACATACGTCCTCGCAAACGTCCCGACAGGAGAGCACATCGTTAGGGAGGTGCTGCGATCGAACTGGAGACAGACGTTTCCGACAACTACATCTCACTTTGCAACCGATTTTGTGACAGACCCTGGATTACAATCCAATAACACGAACCGGTATTTCATTGCGGACGGAGTTCTGGAAGCGAACTCGTTGACAAACAGCCAGGAATATGGCACATTTCCCGTCGACTACTCGGGCGAATCCTTCACATTGGATTTTGACATTAAGATCCTGGATCGAACCAACGGTGACACCAATTTTGGGTTGTTTTCCAATTCCAGAAAGTCCAATCAACCATCACCAGGAGATCCTGGAATTTACGTCATTTACGGCGGTTACGAACGTGGGCTTAGCCTGCATGGATACGATGCCAACGGCGTTTCATTTACATTGCCCACGGGAGGATTGTTCGGACCGTTCGAACTCAATACGGTGTACCACAACAACGTGACCTATGATGCGGAGACGCACACGGCGATGCTTCACGTAAGCACGGCGGCGGACCCAGATTTCTTTTCAGGTACGGTCGTGATTCCCGAAGGCCTGCCGGCCCTTCCGCACCTCGGCGTTTCGAGCGTGGGTTCGTGGTCATCCTCGGGTCGCCAACAGCACGTTCAGATCGACAATGTCGAGTTCGCGACCCCCGGAGGGATGCCAGGAACACAGACAGTGGTCGTTACGGCTGGTGCAACGATAGCCAACATCGATATTGGTTCATATGAGCTTTTCTCAATTACTTCTCAGTATGACTTGCGAATTGTAAATTCTCAAACAGCAACCGAGTCAAATGGGGAAATTGAAGCATTGCCTGATAATCTAGACTGGATTGGTGAATGGGACGACTACTGGGTGGAACTCTGGTTAAGTACACCAGCAACAACTGATCTGGGGATTCAATCAGGCACGTTCAATTTGAATTACAATACGGACATCACCAGTGCAGCTGAGATTGAATTTGGTCCCGCATTCAGTGAGAACAGATCCGGGAACATTAATGATATGGTTGGGTCAATTGAGAATCTCTCTGCTGAAACAACGCTTTCCGATGTGGGTGATGATCAGTATGTTCTTTTTGCCAGAATCCGATTTGAGTCATTGATCGAAGATGCGATTGACCTTGATCTCGAAGGGCAGAGCCTGAATCCACAAAGCCCGGATGTTGTGATCAGCAATCCAATTATCCTGTTAGTGGGAAATGAGACCAGCACCGTCACCTTAGAGAGTTCCCCATCAGTTCTGATATGGGCTAATCCATTTGATTTTAATGATGATGACAAGATCAATTACCGTGATCTGATCCAGCTTGTCGGCATTTATGGCATTCGCCCCAGTGAATCGAGTTCTCAATATGCCCGGTTCGCAGATTTTAATCAGAGTGACCGGGTTGATTATCGTGATCTAATCGCTCTTGTAACTAATTATAATAAATCAAAACTCAATCAGTCGGTCGTCAATTACCCCTTAAATTTTCCGGATGCCTGGAACGATCTATTGATTGTCAATACACAAATAGAACCTTCAGCCAAGGCAAAACCACTGACGCAGTCAGCCGCCGAAGAGATGCTGGGTGGTATCAAAGAACAGTTCCAACCAGTCCTTGCTCCAAGTGAACACGATTCAATAAATGGCGTTTCCATTCAAGTTGTCGATTTAGAGGGAGGCACATTAGGACGTGCCGCCAATAATGTTATTTATCTCGACATCAATGCTGCAGGCTATGGCTGGTTTGTAGATCAAACTCCGATGGATCATAGTGAATTTGTCTGGTCCAGTGATTTAACTCTGATCGCTTTGCCAGACCACGAAGCTGAATTCCTAATTGATTTACGAACAGTTATTCTCCACGAGCTAGGCCATCTAGTTGGTTATCAACACAATAAAGAAGGAATTATGCATGAATCTTTAACCCTTGGAGAAAGGAAGATATCTCCATGGGATTCAGATTTTAACGATGAGTCATCTCTTGAAGAGTCTGATCAATTCTTTATCACTGTCAAGGACAAAACAAACTTGCTTTTGTTTTGAGGATGAAATTAAGTTCCCCAGAAATAGTGGGGACTCTAAAATTCTCTTCAATAAATATTAACTATAAACCTTCTCTCTTGTATCAATATCAAATACAAGCCAGGTGCTGCCTTGAGATTTCCAAAGCCCCCTATAAGCTAATCATAATAATGAGATTCTATTTCCAAGTATCATGTTCTGTGTAACTGGCTCAGCCTCTCTTTAATCCTCTTCAACCTCCGAATGATTTCTTCCGGATCAACTTCCTGCTCAAGCAATTCTTCTTCAGATTCAATATTCATCTCCTCTCAATAAGGAGCCCGAAATAAATTCACTCCAGGAGTGTTATCAAACTCTCTAAAATACTCACTAATACACTTCTCACTACAAAAAAACATAACTCCTCCAAGTGGTATAATCTGCTCTCCTTTCACCGCTCGCTCTACAGTCAACACATCACCTGAATAATAAATCTCCCGCTTGCAATTCTGACACTCGATTTTCCTGTTCTCTTTTTCTTTCATGCATCCTTCACCTCCTTTCAACAGATTGGAGCGAATCTGAAAATCGTTTGGAGTTGAAAAGAACTCAGCTGAATTGCATGGTATGGAAAACATATATCTGCAAAGTTAGTTTGTGTTAAGCATGTTTCAAAGACAATATCAATAAAAATCAAGTTTCGTTTTGAAGCTCCCATGACAGAAGATTCAGAAAATTTTCGACAAATGTTTTCAGAAGAATTGCGAAACAATATCGCAGAGCTTCATGAGCTACTAACTGAAGAAGAACAGATCTCTCAATCGAACATCATTGAAAACAAGGAGCTGAAACGAGAGCTTGCAACAGTATGCCTGCAAGTAATTGATCAAGCAGAAAAAGAAAATATTCCAATCAAAGCAACTGCTTGCCTGTTAGGTGGTTTTCCGTTTTATCAGTATGGAGATAATTTTGATCATGCATTTAGATTATTACACGAAATTGATATGCAGGATGACTTTTTCACGGAAGAGAGGGAAAGATCGCAGTTTGAAAAAGCAAAAGAAATGTTCGTCAACCACATAGAAACAGAATAATCTCTCTTGCATGAAATTATTTTTCAAAAAACTAACCGAAAAGTTTCCACCGCTCTTTAAATTCCTTTTCAGTATAAGAAGTCATGTTGCCTAATTCTGCTTCGGTTCCTGCCTGCCTGGTGCGTATTTGAAATTCACGATCTTCGCTTGTAAGCGTGGCATCTGTCATGAGCTGTTTTAAAATTTCCATATCTTCGACAAGCCGTTTTACTTCATTTTGGATTTCCTCAACTGATTGCACTTGTTCCATAAAACTCCTCATCACAACAAGTCAATATTCATTGACGGTCATAGACTCTTGCCCTCTTATCGATCTTGTGAACCAGTACCACCTTAAATTTTTCATTTACTGAAAATAGAGCACGAAACATGCCTATTCGAATCCGAAACACCTTTTCATTTGATATTCTGCCAATAAATTTTGCATCACTGGGAACAGGATTTTGCTCTAAGCGTTTCAAACTCTTTTCAATTCTATTTGTTGTAGCGTTGTCATGCTTCTCAATAAAACGATGCACTCTTGTAGTCAGTTCTACAGAATACATATTCCATCACAACCTCCGCGTTCTCTCTTCTTTAAAATCTTGCTGACCAGCTCTGATAGCCGCCAAATCATCTGCACTCAATGTCAGATCATTTATTGTGTCACGAAGCTCATCCATCTCTGATTGCAATTTAGCCAGGTGACTATGAACGTCTTTTGAAACGGTTAATACATCTTCCATAAATTAGAAAAGCATCAGGATTATTTAAGAGTTGCGGTAGTACAATTTGTTTACTGGTTTCATGCCGCTCGATTTAAATTGCTCAGATTTTCTTTTCCATAAACAAGTCTGGCATCCTTCATCGCACTCCGAATGGTAGATGAATTGATTTTTTTGTCTCTAAATTCAGCAGGAGTGTACGGAATGATGTCAATGTTTTCATCAGCTTCCCAGAATTTCACCAGAGCATAAATACGATGAAGCCATTTCAGTTTTTCAAATTCTTCTGAGACGATAATGAAGTCATAATCGCTGTGTAACAAATTGTCTCCCCGTGCCCGACTTCCAAATAAGTAAATGGCTTGCGGCTTAAATCTTTGAACCACTTTTTCTACGAATGATTTGATAGCTGTTTCTTGATCCATTCCAGAACCTCCCTACTTTTCTTGATGATGGGTTCTGTGTTTTCTTTTGAGTACAGCTTTGAAGGCAAATCACCTGCCACATCTGGATAGCGAGTTGTTACAAAAGAGGGGGTCAATTCACCTAAAAAAGACAAAAAATGCTTCGGCACTTTTGTTTGTTCAGCAAAATAAATCAATGAATGAGATTTGGGGAGTTCTATTTTCTTCCTGAACAAAAACAATGCCTTGAGAGCCTTCTCAACCGACTGCTGGCATAAGAATGCTGCAAGACTATAGCGTGCTCCTTTAAAACTATATTCAGCATCCGAAAAATCCTGCTCCGCCTGTTTATACCAATCCTCAATTTCCTTTCTCATAGAGAGAAGAGTAGGAATAACTATTTAAAATTATTCATAAGAATCAGAAGACCGCATAATTCAGCGAAACCGTTTTTAAACTTGCCATGTACTCTGTGTTTAGAAAAGAGGTGAACTAAGAATCAAATCTATTCTTCATTCAGAGTTGGCAAAAAAAGTTCTAACCTACTGGCAGCAACCAATCACTCCGGCTCAATTAAGCTATCAGACTGGCTTAGAAACCAAGCAGTGCACAGATTTGGTTAGAAACCTCTCCCAAAAAGGATTGTTTCATTGCATTAACCCAGAAGCCAGAATTGGCCGTCTCTATTGGCTTACAAAGACTGGCTGCACTTTTCAAAACAGAATTCGAAAAGAACAGAAGCTTCCTTTTCTAAACCACCCTCTCCCATCGATTAACTGGCCTCTATATGGCCAGCTTTGCTTTAGTCATCGCTCTGCTGTCATCAAAACTCTTTCAATTCCGTTGCAGCCAGCAGAAATCAAACGAAAACTAAGAATAGAACAGCCTCAGGTTCATATTAATGCAGATAATGTGCGGGACATTATTCGATTTTTCAAATTTCAAAATATTGTTCAACCAATCTATTCTCGAAGGAAAGCCTATCCAAAATATGAACTAACGCAAATGGGAAAACAGTTTAGAGAACTCTTGATTCGAGCGGAGGTGAAAATTCGAAACTAAAAACAGGCTTGAGCAACGATGTAAAGACATCATTAAATATATTGATAGACGAAGTGACGAACCAAGAACTTTTATAGCTGCAGAAATAGAACTGACATTGGAACATCTAAATCGGACCCGAAAAACTACATCAAATTTGATTTACCGACTGGATCTGATGCGCGAACCAATTGATAACCGATTATTAAACCTGAAAAGACAACCAACTGAATACTCGCATTCCATCTGGATTGACCGAGACAAAATTCGAGGGCAGTTAATGCACACCAAAGTCAGATTGGAAACTCAAAGGCAAAGAGTGACTAAAGAACATGAAAAAGAAGTTCAACATTTGGAAGAGCGACTGCTTACACTGCTTCATCAACATGAACAACTAAGATTAGAATGACAGAAACAGATATCCTGCTGAAAAAACTAGAACCACTCATCCCGGAAAAAGTTAAGAAATGGCGACGAACTTTAGACCTAGCCAATCCTGAATTAAGAGAATTAGTACATCGGCAGGTCCTCTGGACTGCTCATTCTATCTTGGGAGATTTTCGAAATAAATTGCTCCTCTCGCTCCCTCCTGCAAAAATTGCCAACGGATCTTTCAAACTGGGTACTATCCAGTACGAGCAAGAAAAATGGCCATTTGGTATTTCCGAGAGTGAACTGCTGCAACATGTCGCTATATTTGGCCGTAGCGGTGCCGGCAAAACAAATCTTGCTTTCCTGCTGCTCCAGCAACTAACGCAGAAGAATATCAATTTTCTGTTTCTTGATTGGAAGCGAACTGCAAGACACTTAATTCCCGCATTAGGCAAAAAGCTAAAGGTATACACCCCAGGGAGAGCATTAAGTCCATTTCCATTCAATCCGTTTATTGTTCCTCCGGGAATCGAGTGGAAAGTGTATTTGAATCATCTAATTGATGTACTTGGAGATTCCCACGTTTTGGGTGATGGCGCAAAGAGCATCTTACAAAAAACGCTAGCTCCCTTTTATGGGCAGAATAAAACTCCAACGGTATCAAAGGCCTTAACTACCTTAGAAAATTTAGATACAAAAGGACGAGCAACCGGTTGGAAAACGTCAGCAGTCAGGGCTCTTGAAAGCCTGGAATTCACTCAAACAGAAACGACTCGCCGAAAACAAGAGGCTTTTGCTAAATCGCTGATTCGACAGAATACAATCCTAGAACTGGATACGTTGCCACAAAATATTAAAAAATTCCTTATCCCTTTAATCTGCTTCTGGCTCTATTCAGTTCAGCTGGCTGGACATAATAGAGAAGAATTAAAACTTGTAATCTTTCTTGAAGAAGCTCATCACACAATGTATCGATCGGACAATCGTTCAAAAGAAAGTATGATGAATGTTTTATTTCGTCAGTGCAGAGAGTTAGGAATCTCATTTATTCTAATCGATCAACATCCTCGTCTTATCTCAAGTGCTGCGTTGGGAAATAGTTTCTGTAAGATCTTTCTGAATCTTATCGACCCGTCAGACATTAATAAGGCTGCGGGGATGGCAATGATTGGAGAAAAAGACAAAGAGTGGTTTAGCTTTCTCTCAATCGGTCAGGGGATTATAAAATTGCAGGATCGATGGCATCGACCATTTCTTGTCAAGTTTCCCTTAGTGCCTATTGATAAAGGGAAAATGACTGATGAGGTGCTCAAACTATTTTTGGAGGATAAATTAACGCTTTCGCAACTTCGAAACCGTGTGAATTTTAAGCCGTTTCACACAGAAAGCTTCCGAAAGCGTGAAACTCAACATTCCGTCGGTGAGTCACGTGTTCGGCTCGCTGATACTTCGGATAATTCTCTTCGATTACTTCATGATATTTTTCAGCATCCTGAAGATGGTGTTCGTGATCGATATTCGCGACTTCAGATAAGTGTTGATAAAGGTAACAAGTGGAAACAGGAATTAATACACAAGGGTTATGTCATTCCAGAGCGAGTCAAAGTAGGTCGAGTTTATCGGGTATTACTTCATCCGACTGATGCTGCCAGAAAGCTTGTTACACCGACCAAAGGAAGTAGAGATGGTCAGGCTGGATTTGAGCATGAATATTACAAACAACTGAATGCGGACAAGCTCAAACAAGCTGGTTTCAAAACGATAATGGAAGTTCCTCGCAGAAAGTCTCCTGGTAGGATGGATCTGATTGCTTTCGGACTACCACAGCCTGATATCTGTATAGAAATAGAAACGGGGAAATCAGATGTCGTTTCAAATCTGAAAAGAGATTTGGCAGAAGGATACAAGAAAATTATTGTAGTGGTGACTGATTCAAAAGCGTTAGAACGAGTTAAACAAAAGTTGGACAAGGCTGGACTATTCATTACACCGAGAGTAGTAGTCGTTCTGAAAGATGAGTTCAGAAATACGACATAGGAAATCACTGTGACAAGACATCCGAGTTTATCGCTCGCGTTGAAGAAAACCGCTAATGCTCTTTTGGCCCAAAAGGAAAGAAATCAGCTATCATAAATGCCGATAACCGTATCGCTGATTTATAACGCTGATGTTTTATCTTCTGTAGCTACAAAACCAAGAACTTGAACAATAGGGATTGGACCTGTTTTGTTGCAACGCCCACTTATTTTTGTGTGAGCTGCGTAGTTTGTCTAATAACTCTACTGAGTGAATTGACGAGCCAAACAAGTGGAGTAACATTGTCATATTCCCTCTTTTATCCTGAGCATTGTTTCTCGATATCAAGGGTGTGTAGGCGAGCTTCTGTAATCTGAAGCAATCTGGCAGCTTTTTTGACCTTTTCAAAGGTCTCAGCGCGCTCAGCTTCGAGGCATTCCAAATCTGCTTGATAGTCAGATAATTCCTCTTCAATCTGTTTGTACAGAATCTTTGCAGCTTCGATTTCTTCTTCGATTTCTTCGATAGATCGTGGCATAGTTGTCCTCAGAAAATGAAACCTAGAATAACATTGCTAAATATTAATTAATTTCACAACCCATGTGTATACATATACAATCAAAGTGTGTTTATGTTCTATTTAATACTATTCTGAGAATAAAGTCCATCCTTGAATAGGTCTAATTAATATCCTTTCGAATGATCAGGTAGTCAGTAAATATTAGTAGAAAGTGATTATCAAGAATCTGATGGATACTAAGACTGATCCAACTATTACTTGTCCGAACTGCAAGACTGAAATAAAGCTGACGGAATCATTAGCAGCTCCACTAATCGAAGAAATCCGTCTGCAGTATGAAAATAAGCTTGCGGACAAGGATGCTGATGAAGTTCTCCAGAAATAGTGGGCGCAGGAATTAGGTTATACTGCCTGCTCAATCATTTCGGGGGAACTTCAACTTCACTTCAATCACGCTCTATCTTTCTAGAGGTAGTTTCAAAACCCAATATTACGTGAACAGTTTGGTATAGTATTTGTAGGAGTACCTCCCCAGA
>TARA_R110002111_G_scaffold103778_1_pt1 | contig 22057 bp, 17 predicted proteins | sample TARA_R110002111 | Tara Oceans TARA_R110002111 (sample SAMEA4397363) | marine metagenome | biome: Polar Biome; feature: [ZZZ] marine water layer (ENVO:01000295); material: water (ENVO:00002006), including particulate matter (ENVO:01000060) such as... | depth 199 m | reverse complement strand
TAAGGCAGATTTTACAGCCAATAATGAGTTTTTAAACTTGCCTTTTAATGATGTAGAAATAAATACAGGTGCATTAACTGGTACAGCTGGTATTACGTGGTCACCAAGCGATATGATTCAATGGAAATTGAATGCTTCAACAGCGTTTAGAGCTCCAAACATAGATGATATAGGAAAGGTATTTGATAGTGAGCCTGGTTCTGTTGTAGTGCCAAATAAAGATTTAAAAGCCGAGTATGCCTATAGTGGAGAGCTAGGATTAAAACTGAATTTTGACAACAAAGTGGTTTTAGATTTAGCTACCTATTATACCTTTTTAGATAACGCTCTAATTAGACGAAATTATGAGATAAATGGAGAAACTGAAATTATGTATGATGGTGAATTAAGTAATGTTCAGGCGATACAAAATGCATCTAAAGCTTGGATTTATGGTTTTGAAGTTGGTTTAGAAGTCAATTTTTCCAAACAATTAAAATTAAAATCTCAATATAATGTCATTGGAGGTACAGAAGATAATGATGGAGTAGAGGAGCCTGTAAGACACGTTGCACCAAATTTTGGGCGTACACATGTCATCTGGAAAAAGAATAAACTTCAATTAGATGCCTTTGTTGTTTATAATAATGAACTCTCTAATAATCAATTGGCGGCTTCAGAGAGTTCTAAAGACTATATTTATGCTTTAGATGCTGATGGCAATCCATATGCTCCTGCATGGTATACATTAAATTTTAGAACACAATATCATTACAATGATAATTTAACTCTTACAGCGAGCTTAGAAAATATTACCGACCAACGTTACCGACCATATTCTTCAGGTATTTCTGCTGCTGGTAGAAATCTTATATTGGCTTTAAAATATACCCTATAATAAAATTGTGTTTAAAGCATAGACCAAACATGATTGAGGTTGTTCGTTTAAAACAATCCTATTTTATTAGCTATTAGCCTTCAGGTTTGCCTAAATTATATTTAGCGCTGACCCGAGTATGACCCGAATGTAACCCGAGGTTACTCCGGGTTTAACCCGAACCAAACACGGGTGAACCCTTAGTTTAAGCCGTCTTAAAATAGCTTTAGAGTACTATATAGCCTTATGTAAAGTTTGCTTAAAATAAAAAAGCCTCATTTTACATGAGGCCTTTAATTTTATAGATGGTTATGATCTTACTGTTGTTTAATCGCTTTTTTGCTAATCACTTGTCCGTTAGATAATGTGATTTTTGCGATGTAAGCAGATTTACTAAGTTGAGACAAGTTATAAACTTCGCTAGCACTGTTGCCTCTTAAGTTATAAACACGTCTTCCTAACATATCTAAAATCTCAACCTTAGTAATGGTGTTTTGATTAGAATTGAGCTTAAATTCTACATTACCATTTGTTAATTCAGTAATGGTAATACCGTTAGCATCGATTTGGTTGTCTTTTATAGAAAGTGTAGACGTTCTAAATACTATTTCAAAACGGTCGCTAAATATTCCAGCTTCTGAAGTAAAAGTATAGTCTGAATCTTTAAGACTATGAAAGGTGTTTAATAGATTGTCTTTTAAATAAATGTTATTGGCCGTGTAAAAATCACCTTCGAATTGCGCAATAGAAATTCTATATAAAGTTGGCACCGTTATAATGGTTTTAAATCCAACATGAATCACTTCATATGCATCTAGGCTAGACATGTTTTTTCCTTGAATAACAAATTCGTCATCCTCACCATCTAAAATCCTAGAATATATTGTTGCTGCATTTCCTGAAGAAAGATTTTCTTTTACATCATAAAAAGAGCCGTCATAGCTATCTGTTGCTCCATCAAGGTGTGCTACGGCAATTTGTTTTGCCACTCCATTATCTGAGTTTAAATTAAGCCATAATACGTTTCTTGAGTTGCCTGTGTTTTCACTTCTAAAGAATTGATCATTATTACCTGTAACTCGCATAGAGTTGTTAAAAGTAATATTCGTTCCAGATAAGGCTTCTATGAAAAATCCTTGTCCAGATGGTACAAAATCATTTGGTATCACACCATCTCCACCAGCTACATTTACACCACTTGCATTGATTATAGCGTAATCGGCTCCAGAAAAGTTTTGGCCTTCATTACCAGAAGCATTTGCATTTAATGGAGTGGCTTGGCTCCATAAATAGATATTGTCAGTAATACCAGTGTTAACCGTAAAAAACACATTGGCATCTATTGCACTTGGGTAAGGGTTACCAATAAAGTTCCAGTCGTTGTAGGTTCCAGCACTGTTATTAACAATTGTTGGAGTAAAAACACCATTGTTAAAAGGACCTACAAAAGGAAACTGTTGAGCCACAGGGAATGCAGGACCAAGAAGGCTTGGTGTAGCTGCGTAACCAACACCTGGAAGCATGGTGCCAGAGGCTATTTGCCAATCATCTCCATTATCATCGATATCATCTTGTCCTGATGTAAAAGTACCAGTGTTATTAATTTCATCTAACAAATCAATAAAATTGGCAGCGTTAAAAATAAAGCGTCTGGTGGGTTGTACTGTAGAAAAAACATTTTCTATGGTTTCATTAGCTACAGGTGAGCTCCAATAGGTGTAATTATAAGCATCAGTTAAAACGGTAGTAAATTTTTGAACTGTGATAACACCACTACCTGTTACAGTAGCTAAATCATCTATTTGCACTACTGCACCATCGGTTTCAACTATAATATCACCATTAGCAACAATATCGTTTTCTATTTCGATAAACGTGTTATTTCTTATTTCTAAACTGAATCCTGTATTTACGGTTAAGCTGCACGCTCTAAAGCTTATTTCATCTCCTCCAACTGAGGTATCATAATTTCCGTTAATTATAGCTACTCTATCTAAGGCTGGTAAGGCAGACCAATTTGTACCATCCCAAATGGATACGCGTACATCTAGTTTTACAGCATTAGAGGCTTCAAAACACGTTGCCGTATCTTCTCTTAATTGGCAGTAATATTGATAACCATCTAAACTAGCTGTGTCTATGATATTTAACGTTGCTGTTTGTTGGCCACTGTAATTAGTTTCAGCAGGTAAGATTTCTGCCCAAGTTGAAGTGCCAGGCACATTATAAAACCATTGGTATGCTAAGTCTTGCGTATCTGCAGGAGTTGGACCTGTATAACCTTCGGTACCAGAAATAGTTAAACTTGCAGAAAAAGCACAAGCAAAAGCAGGTGCTATTGGCTGTAATGTTACTGTTGGAGGTACTCCGGTTGAAAAATCGAAAAGTCCAATATCTGAATAATCATTTCCGCTACAAGATGCAGCGCCTTCACCAACCCAATCAATAACTGTCCAATTACTAAGCTCTCCTAAGGTAAATGTTGGGTCAGGAAGTTGAGTAGCTGTGTTTAAACGTCTAAAGTTAAAGCCTCTATCTCCAGTGATTATTGTAGAATCCATCCAATCATTATCTTGATAAACACCAAATTCATCAACTGTAGTGCCAGTGTTTACTAGTCTTATTACATCATGTTTATTTGTTTTTTTATTAATTCCACCACTAGAAAATTGAGCATTTGCACTAGACGCTAATTCACCAGAACCTCCTGTTACTCCTGTACATGCATTGGTTGAGGTTACAGGGCTTTGTCTACCTACAGCAATGACATAAGTAGTGCCATTTGGCATTATATAATTTTCTAAATCAAAAATATTGATTGCTGCTGCGGTTGCATCTCCATTCGCAATGACTTCAATAGAGTAGTTATCTATATTGATTGCAGTACCAGTACCATTGAATATTTCTACATAGCTAAGTCCGCCATAGGTGGCATCGGTAATTTCACTAATAAATAAATCAGTTGGAACCACACCTGAATTTCCTTCACAACTCGTAATTTGTGAGTCTATAACAGTAAATGGTGTAGAAGCAGGGCAACCAAGACTGTCTGTAATTTCTAAACTACCACTTGTAGATCCTGCTGGTACCACAACTTCCATTTCTGTTGCAGATATATTAGTCACTGTTGCAGCTAAACCATTAAAAGCCGCTGTTGCAGTGAGCAAATTAGTGCCAATTACTGTTACTACAGTGTCTACTGGTCCTGATTCAGGACTAATAGTAATACTACCAGCTGCACATGTTCCTGTTCCGCTCACTCCAAATGTATATGGGTTTTCGTCGCTATCATCATTAACAATAGTAATAGTACCTGTTCTTGTGCCAAGAGCTAATGGTGAAAATTCAATATCAAAACCAACAATACCACCTGCTGCTATTACAATAGGTGCAGGATTAGTTGAAATTACAAATTCAGTAGGATTAGAAGATACTATACTCGTAATACTTAAATCGGCAGAACCCTCATTTCTAATATAATAGTTTTTTGCTGTGGCTGTAGATCCAACTTCAGTAGCTCCAAAAACGGTATTATTACCTGTATTAGCAGCATTTCCATTGGCTATAGAAGCAAACGTATTACGCTCTACATCTATTTCGTTAGCCGAGTAGGCACACAGATTAAATGTGCTAAAATCATTATTGTTATACTCCCAAACTCTTACGTAAAGCGTTGAACCAGGTGTTAAGCCACTAGCGCTAATCATAGACATATTTCCTGTGCCAGAATCATCATCACATGTTACTAGTGTTAATGCACCACAAGTACCTGTGTATAATGCCATGCCAGAATCTGTAATACCGCCATTTTCAGAGGTTTCAACTGTTACAGATCCACTTGCAGGTACTACTAAGTTAAACCAAACATCGCCACCTGAATAGGCACCACAACTTGGGTCTGCAATACCACTATCGGTTGCTCCAACGTTGGTAAAGGATTGGTTAATACATGAACTATTTACTGGTATAGTTATAGAGGTTGAACAATCATCGTAAAAATCGTTATCTGTAATTGTTACTGTGTGTGTTGTATTTGTTCCTGTAATTGCAGCATTACCTCCTGATGGATTAATAAGGTTGAGAACGATTGTTTCATCAGACTCTATAAAGCTATCATCATTACTGATAAATATAGTTATACATTGATCTGCAGTACTACCTGCAGGAAATGTAAGTGTTTGTGGGAAACTAATGGCAGCAGGAGTTCCCGCTCCATCATCATAATCAGTGCCATTAGTAGCTGTGCTAGCTCCATCTAATACGACTTCTACAGTTGTGGCAATGGTTGCCGACTCATTTGCTATAGAGGCACAGATATCAATAAATGCTCCATCTTCTGTTATGGTAGAGGTTGTAGCTGTAAATGCAACAATGGTATCTGAAACTACAGACGAACAAGAATCACCGCTTAGTATAATATCATCTACATAATAATATTCACCGCCATCTAATCCAACGGCTCTAAGTCTTACCCTTATTTGTGTTTCGGTATCAGCTATATTAACTAACCATGGATTAGATGCTACTGTTGTAGGATTAGATGCATTTGTATCACCCATGTCAAGACCTGCATTACTATATCCGTCTACTAATTTTACAGAGCCAGTACCTGTCCAAGTGCTGCCGTTATCATAAGATATATCTAAATATAAGTCTTCTCCACTGTCAGCTCCAGCTGATGCAAAAGCTACACTTAAAGTTACATTAGAAATGGCACTTATATCAATATTTTCAGTTGTTAGGTTGTTGCTTCCTGTAATTCTATATGAAGACGTACCAAAATATTTATTAGTTGTAGAGTTTACGACACCTCCACCTGTATATGCAAAGTTATCAGATCCTTCAAAAGATAAGGTTTTAAAAGCGCCAACAAACCCATCATCATCTGTTATCTCTAAAGTAGTATCACTTTGAGATCCAGCAGTTGCTGAATCACCACCTGCAACATTTTGTATCTGAAACGTGTAATTTGTACTATCAGCACAATTGGTGTTGTCTGCAATATTAACCGTAACACATTGTTGTGCACTACTATTTGCGGGAAATGTAATGTTTTGGGTTGTGTAAGATAAGTGTGGAGCAGTACTAGATGTTAGTACTACTTGTGCCGTAGTAGCTGAGGATGCACTTTCATTTATTATATCTACACATAGATTTACAGACGTACCATTTTCGGTTTCAGAATATGTGGCTGATGTAAAGTTTAGTGTGGTATCTGTAGAGGCTAAAATCCCTTCAATTTTAGCATCATCTATAATCCAAGTTTCATTTCCTGAGTTATTAAAAAAGCTTATTTTTATTTTAAGGTTAGCAACACTTGGTAAATCTGTAATAATAATTTCGTTTATTCCTGAAGCACCATCGCCTCCTGCTACAGATGTAAGGTAGCCGCTTGGGTTATAAGTGTTAGTTTCTGTAGAACCTTGGCCAAAATGCCATAATGCGTTAGCCGTACTCCAACCATTTACCTCTGCTTGTTGCGTCCAAGTGCCTCCTCCATCGTCACTAACGTCTACTATAACATAGTCACTGCTATCTGCACCATTTCCGCTTGAACCTCCAAAAGAGGCTAGTTTAACAGAAAATTCAACATTTGTATATAATGATGTATTCACATTGCTAAATTCAATGGTCTCAGTACCATTTGTAACTTTTCGACCTTGAGAGCCACTTACAAAGTTGTTTTCTCCACTTGGAAAAGGACCTGTCCCAGTGGCAACATTACCACCAGTATAAGTCATTGTTGGAGTCGCAGGTGTAGTTTCAAAATCTTGTATACCAATAGTAGTTTGCCCATAAGAAATAAAGGCACAAGAAAAGAGTAGGCATGTTAGTAAGTAGTTCTTAATCATAGGGATAAATTAAGGGGTTAACCGCCTACAAAGATATACTAAAAACATTGTAGGTCAGGGTGTTGTAAGTTCTATTTTTATTAACAAATTGTTAAGTTTCAATTTATTTTTTCGATTAAATACGTTTTTAGACGATTAAGTGTTTAAACTATTCGATAATGGGATATTTTCTTCACCTCTTTTTGGCTTTTAAGTCAATTTTTGATGGTATTCTATTGTATTTTTGACGTAATGAATTCACATAAAATCTATACTGTTGCCCAGGCGCAAAATAAATTGGAAAGCTATTGTGCCTACCAAGAACGTTGCCATAAAGAAGTGCGGCAGAAGCTCAGAGATATGAAAATGATTCCTGAAGCTATAGATGTAATTATGGTGCATTTAATTGAGCATAATTTTTTAAACGAAGAACGTTTTGCTAAAGCTTTTGTTAGTGGGAAATTCAGAATTAAAAAATGGGGAAAAAACCGTTTGGTTAGAGAACTGAAATTTAGAGAGATTTCTAAGTACAGTATAGATACTGCTTTAAAAGAAATAGATTTAGATGATTATTATAAGACTTTAGATGAATTGGTGCAAAAACGTACAGCACAAGTTAAAGAAACTAACATCTACAAGAAAAAGAAAAAAGTGGCAGATTACCTACTGTATAGAGGTTGGGAGTCGCATTTAGTTTACGAAAAAATGAACGAATACATTACATAAAAAAAAGCCTTTTCAATTCTGATAACTACCAGAGAAAAAGGCTAAATTGTAACAAAGTATTGTTTTTTTATAAGTTAAAAACAGCACCAAGATTAAGTGTAAATTGATTATGAATATCAATTGGTTCATCATTATCATATTTAGCTAAAGGAAAATTAGCTTCGGTGTAAACACCAAATCCTTCAGAAAAGAAATAACGTGCACCTAGATGTCCACCAAAGTTTTTAAGGCTAAGATTTAAACCAGGATAAAAATCGAAATTATCATCGATAGCAATAACATTACCTAAATTAGCATTGAATCTTGCTTTTAAATCAAAACGGTCACCAAAATCAAGATCTTCAATACCATCTGCACCTCCTAAAGAATAAGAAGATGATACACCAACAGAGATGTTTTCACCTAAACCGTGATCGAAGCTTACATTAATTCCTGTAGCAGAATCTTGGATATTAGCACCAACTTGAAATTTCTGATCTCCTTTACCTTCAAAAGCTTGGGCATTACTAAAACTAAATGCTAGTAAAGCGACTATTAATAAAATATTTTTCATTTATTCATTTTTTAAAATCTTTGCAAATATACAAATAGAATTCTTATATGTGTCAGAATAATAGTCCAAACGAGAGGTGTTTATGGTACACGTCTATCTTCAATAATTAAAATTTACAACCATTTTGTTTCTCGTGAGGTAGCATCTAAAATATCTACATGTAAAATGGATGCTATTTGTTTTGCTTTTGAGAACGCATCATCTACGTTTTTAGAATCGTAAATCTCTATTTTCTGATTGGTGTTATAAAAAAGGTTGACCTTAACTACGGCATTTGATACATTGGCGCTTGCACTTGCAGCCCAAACCGTTGTAGTTTCTGTAGTTTTAAAGACAGAGATATACTCTATTTCTGGAAGCGGTTGCCATTTTCCTATAGTAATCCCAAACAGAGATTTAATATTTCTGTATGTCTTGTTATCGTAATCTAACTCTACACCATCTTGTATTAGTAAATAGATGCCTATAAATAGTGGTACTAAGCCTTTAATATCTTTTATAATGCTTATGACACCAACAATTAAAGCAAAACTACCTACTATGTATTGCCAAGCTAAATTTTTTCTTTTAAATTTAAATGTGTTCATCGCTTATATTAAAATGTAAAAAGTCCATTCTTTTAAAAATGGACTTTTTTAGTTTTAATTAGTCTTTAGATGTTTCAATCTTAGCATCTTCAGCTTCAATTTCCTTTTTATCTTTTCCTTTTAAATACTCTGGTAAATCCATACCAGCCATATTAAACATTTCTTGTAAAGGTGGTACTGATTTGTACATGCCAGATAAGAAATTAGCAGTAGACGATTTTCCGTCTTTACTGTTTCCTCCATTATCCCAAACGGTTACTTTATCAATTTTAATGTTCTTAATAGCATCGGCTTGTGTTTTTACAAGTTCTGGTAATTTATCTGCAATTAATAATAATACAGCGTCTCTACTGTTGTTTCCGGCAGCTTTAACAATTTCTTGTAAACCAGCAGCTTGTTTTGTTAAGACTTCAAACTGTCCTTGCGCTTCTGCTTGTGCTTTAAATAATATTGCATCTGCTTCACCTTTTGCACGTCTCCTAATACGCTCAGCTTCTGCTTCTGCATCAATTTCAACTTTACGTTTATCAATTTCCGCAGGTACAATAACATCAGCCATTTGAGAAGAACGCTCACGCTCTGCTCTCGCTGTTTCTGCTTCTTGTTCTGCAGCATAAGATTCTTGCAAGGCTTTTGCACTTTGTACTTTCTCTGATGCAATTGCTACACGTTCTGCTTCTGCTTCACGTTGACGACGTAACGAATCTGAATTAGCAACGGCAATTTTTGCGGTATTTTCACCTTCTACGGCTTGTGCGTTAGCTGCAGCAACTTGAGTTCTTTCATCTTGTACCGCATTTGCTTCACCAATAGATCCATCTCTTGTTTTCTCTGCAACCGATTTACGTGCAGCGTTAATAGCGTGAGCTGCAGCTTCTTTACCAAGTGCTTCAATATAACCAGACTCATCAACGATATCTGTAATGTTTACGTTAATTAGTTTTAAACCTACTTTCTTTAATTCTGATTCTACAGACTGAGAGATGTTAGTTAAGAATTTGTCTCTATCATTATTAATTTCCTCAATATCCATTGACGCAACCACTAAACGTAATTGACCAAAAATAATCTCTTGAGCCAATTCTTGAATTTCATTTTGTCCTAAGCCTAATAAACGCTCTGCTGCGTTTTGCATAATACCTGGTTCTGTAGATACACCAATAGTAAAACGTGATGGTACATTAACTCTAATGTTTTGTTTAGATAAGGCGTTTACTAAATTTACTTCGATAGAAATTGGCGTTAATTCTAAGAATTCATAATCTTGAATTACAGGAATGATAAAAGCCGCTCCACCATGGATACATTTGGCAGACTGACCGCCTCCAACTTTTCCGTAGACCACTAAAATTCTATCAGATGGACAGCGCTTGTAGCGTTTTATTAAAATAATTAAGGTAACAACAATAAATAAGGCAACGAAAATCAGTAGCATTGGTCCGCCAAGACTTTCTACATTAAAATTTTCTTGAATGGTTAGTAAGTGCATAGTTTATAAATTAGAAGGATTAAATTTTAGTTATAATAGTTTCTTTTGAGCGGTGTTACTCAATAATTTTTCATTTTCAGCTTTTGATGGCTCAATGGGTTTTCTTGTTTGGTCAACTATAAGAATACCGTTAGAGGTGATATCCACGACTTTTACAATAGTACCCGTTTTTAGTTCGGATAATGAATCTGTAAGAGCATCTAATTCTCTCAAAGTACCTTGAACGCTAATACTCACTTTTCCCATCTTAGAACGGTCTGCTCCAATGGTTAAATAGACTTCGCCAACAGCATCGAGGGCATTTTTATAATTTAGTGTGCCACTGTCTGATAATTTGCTAATAAAGAAAAATAATGCAGCCATAATGACCATCATTAATAAACCGCTTATTATTGAAATGATAATAGTTAATGGTGTTGAGAGGCCAGAATCTATACAAGCAATGCCACTCCAGCCAAAAATGGTAAAAAAGCCAACAAGATTTTTAAAGGATATAAATTGAAATCCTGCTTCTACATCTGCATCAATATCATCAGCGTCACCACCAACAAAAGCCAATATCATAACCACAGAGAAAATTAGTGAGCCAATAATAGCAACTAACCAATATACCTTGGATAGAAATTCTAAATTTGAGAACCATTCTGCCATAACGAGTCGTTTTAATTTGAGATTATAAATATACGACCATTGTAAGAGTTTCACCTCTTTTTTTGAAAGTAAGTCAGACCAAATTTAACCAGCAGATAGACGTTTTAAGTCTCAGTTTTTAGCCTCGTTTGAATTTTAATAATTCAAGCTTGGAGTCATAATTGTAATTTGATGGTTATTGAAGTACGGTCGTTTTTATACTATTTGGAGCCTCAAAAAAGTTTTGAGATTTAGACCACTTTCAATATATAGGTAGTTATTGTAAGTGGATTGTTACAAAAATTTTGAAAAATATTTAGTGAACACTCCTAAAGTGGATTGAAAGGGGCAATTCTAAGATTGCGTATTTGGTTCTCGATACGATTTTATCCCGAAGGTTTTCGGGATAAAATCACTCGAACTGACGTTTGTTTGTCGTTAGGATTCCTTATTTTAAAGGAATTTGTAACGCAAGCCAAATAAGACATTGCTTGGTGGCATTGGTGTAAAGCCAGATTCAATATAATCGGCATCAAAAATGTTATTTGCCGTTACGGATAATTCCATTTGTTTCAATTTCATAATTATTGAAGCGTCCCAAACATTGTAGGTTTGTCCTGTGGTACGTTCGGCATATTTGTAAACAATGCTTTGACTAATATTTTTAAACAATTGCGTGCTTAATCTGGTAGTGTAATGATGCTTTAAGGTGTTTAAAGCATAACGCGATAATTCTTCGTTTTGTTCTAAAATATCATCCTCCAAATACGCATAGCCAAAAGCTAGGGTTTGGTTAAAAGTATTGAGTTTAAAATTGTAAGCCACATCGAGCTCTAAACCTTTAGTATTTACTTCTGCAATATTTGTTGCTGTATAGATTTCATCTACGGTGTTTGGTCTTATATAATCTATAAGGTTTGTAGCATCTCTATTAAAAACAGAAAGACTTGCTTTAAATTTTTGATTGTAGTATTTAATACCAATTTCTTGAGCAAAGGCTTTTTCTGGCTTTAAGTTTTCATTACCATTGGTTCTTGGATCGCTGTAATATAAATCGGTGTAGGTTGGAATTCTATACGTAAAACCAATATTTCCGTACGCTTTTAAGTTATCAGTAATATCAAATCCAATATCTAATCCTGGGAATCTATTAAATTTAAAATCCGAAAAATAGGTCAGGGCAACGCCTGGAGTAATATCTAAACGGTTATCAATAAATTGAAAACGATGTTCTAAAAATATAGTGGTCATAAATCGGTTGCGATTGCCTAAATTATTACTGCGTAAATAGGTTTTAGAGAGGTCTATCCCAAAGCCTGTAACACCCACTTTTGATGTATATGACGCATTGGCTTCCGCTCCAATTTTATTTGAAATATGAAAGTTTCTAAAAAAGTTAGGTTCAAAACGTTTTAATAGAAACATGTCTTGGTTGCGTTTCCAATACACACGCGGTTGAATTTTTAATTTCTCAGATTGAAATTTTGTGGTGAATGCGATTAAACTGTTTTGGGTTTCTTCGTATTCATTAAAGGTAGGATTTGTGGTGTAAAAGTTTTCAGCACCAAACTTACGTTCAGAAAATGTTGCAATCATTTCAATAGCTTGGTCTTTCTTATTGAACACACTTTTTAAGAAATAGTTAGAATTGTCATAATCTGAATTGTTTCGGTAGCCTTCAGAGGTCATTTTCCCTACATGAAGAATGTGTGTTGAGTTTTTTAATTCAGAACCAACAGTTACCGAACCATTAAGTTGACCAAAGGAACCCGTTTCAAGATTTGCAGAAACGGAGTTGTTTAAAGTTGATTTTGTAACAATATTAATAGCACCTGTAAATGCATTTTGTCCAAACACACGTGCAGCTGGTCCTTTTATGACTTCGATACGTTGAATGACTTCTAAAGGTAACGCAGCATTCATTGTATGATGCCCTGTTTGTGCATCGTCCATTTTAATACCATCAATTAATAATAGTGTTTGATCAAAACCACCACCTCTAATAAATAAATCAGCTTGACTTCCACCAGTGCCACGACGTCTAATGTCCACTCCTGCGATTTGCTGTAATACATCTGAAATGGTAACAGCAGCACTACTTTTAATATCTGCTGAAGTGATAATGTTTATAGTTCTGGAATTTTCTTTAAAAGGTAAATCAATTCGTGTTGAAGTAATGATGACCTCTTTTAAAGAATCCGTTTTTATAATGGGTTGTGCTTCTTGCGCGTTGAGTTGGCAAGCAGTAATTAAAATGCATGTAAAAAGCGAGACTATGATTTTCATCTATTTATATTTTGTAATACTTTGTTGTTGTGTGGTTTCATTTAACCGTTGCAAAAGTCGTAACTTTCCGGACGATTAAAGTAGTCCAGTTTTAAAACAATGAATAGTCCGGTTAGTCAAATACTAAAACAGCTTATTACATTCGATAAAAGTATAGTACAGCCATTATATATCCAAGTGGCACAGCAAATTGTAAATGCTATACAACGTGGTTATTTAGAAAAAGGGAGCAAATTGCCAGGTACTCGGGTTTTTAGTCAGCTGTTAAACATTCATCGCAATACGGCTGTGGCGATTTATGAAGAATTAGCTTCACAAGGTTGGGTAGATATTATAGCTAATAGAGGAACTTTTGTTTTGGTGCCCGAAGCATCCACGGCAAAAATTAAAGCTACAACACAGCACTTACAACAAGCGTACGCATACCCGAAAGTTGCTGGGTTTCCGTTTCAAAAATCGTTTCATTTGGCTTCTACAGCACAAGAAACGACTGCAAAATATTCCATTAACGATGGTAAGCCCGATTTGCGTTTACATCCGGTGCACCAGTTTTCTAGATGGTATAGTGCAGCTATGAAACGAAAACCATTGATTAATAAATGGAACAGAACAACGGCTTTAACGCCTTCGGTTTTTAGCACACAGCTCTGTAATTATTTAAATGCTACACGAGGATTTCATATTAACCCTAATCATTTAATTAATACACGTAGCACGGAAATGAGCCTTTATGTGGTCTCTCGACTGCTAATTAAACAAAACGATTTGGTGCTAGTTGGGCAGTTAAGTAATTATGCTGCTAACATGATTTTTCACGAAACTGGTGCCACCATGAGAACCATTCCGATAGACGAAGAGGGTTTGAATGTTGATTATATAAAAAAACATTTTTTAAAAGGAAGTATACGATGTGTATATGTATGTGCGCATAGAGATTATCCCACAACTGTAACGTTAAGTGCCAAACGTCGTTTACAGTTGTTGCAACTTGCAAAAGCTTACGGATTTGCTATTATTGAAGATGATTACGATTATGATTTTCAATTTGAAGGTTCTGCCATGTTACCTATGGCAAGTGCAGATGCAGATGGTATGGTGATTTATCTTGGTAAATTAGGGCAGTCCTTGTTTCCTAGCTTTCATACTGGGTTTGTAGTGGCACCCGAAAGCTTTATTTCTGAAGCTAAAAACTATTTACAATTATTAGATAAACAAGGAGATTTAATACAGGAGCAAATGTTATCTGAGCTCATTTCTGAAGGTGAAATATACCGACTTAAAAAGAAAAACATCATCACTTACAAACAGCGTCGTGATTGTTTATGCCAATATTTAAACTATTATTTTGAAGGTGCTATTACTTGGGATATACCCTTAGGTGGTTTGGCGCTATGGTTGCGATTTGTGAACACCATATCTTTGGTGAAATTGGCTGAAGAAGCTGAAAAACTAGATTTGTTCTTGCCAAAAACGATTTTATATCAGGATAAAACGAACTGTGCTATTCGTTTTGGTTTTGGTCATTTAAATGAAGATGAATTAGAAATCGTGATTAAAAAACTGAAAAGTGCATATGATAAGGTGCTTAATCTTTAATGGGAAATTCAGTTTTGCAATCTTCACATTTGTATTGGTAACGTGCGCTAAAAGGCAATGTGAAGAACAAGAGTCCAATTAGAAAAGACATCAAGGATTTAAAACTATTAATAGTTGTGTACATTTCAACATGTTCGCCTTTACAATTGGGACAAACAATAGGATGCCCTTCATCATCTACAGAATAGGCTTTGATTGATTTTAAAATTGCTCGCGCTTGTTCTTCGTCTTTGGCAAGTACCTTTAATTTTACGCCTCCAATGGCTTGGCTTACTAAAGGATCTGTGTCTATGGTAAGATTATCTCTTAAAAAGACTTCTATGCCATCGGCTTCTAATCTACCTTTTGCTATTTGTGCTTCTGTAAAATAGGGGAATCTTGCTATTGTAATGAAGGTATCTTGCATGTGGTAAAGATAATTAATCTTGTGTAGACCTGTCAGATTTTTAAAACCTGACAGGTCTGAGAAATAAATTAATAAATTATTGTTTATCGATAATTTTTATATATTTGTTATCGTAAAACGATAATTATGAATTCTGCAAAGACACTTTATGCGATACTAAATGTTATTATTATTCTTATTTTAATTAGCATTGGTTTAGGGATTTTCTATTTCGCAATGATTCTCTTTGGTGTCAAACAAGATTTTATCGGTATAGAAGAAGATGCATTAGTTTATAAAACGGAAGCAATGCTTTATGGTTTTACCTTTTTAAAGCTTTTGGTTTATGCTGTTTTTGTGGATGCGCTTTTGAAATTAAGAAAGGCGACAAAATTGTTATTAAAAAATGATTTTTATAATACCGAACTTATAAGTGGAATGTTCAATTCCGGAAAACTTATGATTCTTTCTTCAGTAGCTTTATGGTTTATTGATGAGATTAGCAATATGTTTTATAAAAAGCAAGTTGTACTTGGGTTAAGTGAAAAAACATTGGTCTATTTATTAATAATTGCAATGGGATTGTTCTTAATGCTAATGAGTACCGTTCTTAGAGATACTAAGACTGTAAAAGAAGAAAATGATTTAACTATCTAATTATGACTAAAAACACACTTTTAAATACCGCTATTTGGGTGACGAGGCTATTAAAAATTATATTAGTAATTGCTGCAATAGGTATTACGAGCTTATTTGTATATTCTCAAATTGATAAAGACACTTTTGCAGATGAAGAGATTGTGTTAAAGACTAATCCAAGTTATCTTGGTGTTTCAACTATAATCTCGGATGTTTGGAAGGGGAATACTAAGGATGCTAAATATGATTCAAAACCTTATACTTTTGGAAAACTAAAAACAGTATCCTTGTATATCAATTATTTTAAAGTCATTATTGTTGCCGTGTTAATGTTCCTAATCCTTAGGGCTTTCGAAACCATTATGTTATCTGTAAAAACATTACATACATTTAGTAGTCGTAATGCAACATTGTTTAGGAAGATTGGAATTTATATTATTATCATTACAATTCTGATAAGTTATACGGTACTTCGATTTGAAAGTGGAAGTCAAACTATTGCACATCTATCGTTAACACCAGTAATTTATATGCTTTTGGCTTTTGTAATGGCAGAGATTTTTAAAGAAGGTGAGAATTTGAGAGCAGAAAACGATCTAACTATATAAGCATGTCCATAATAGTTAACCTAGACATCATACTAGCCAAACGTGGCATGAAGAGTAACGAACTTGCTGAAATTGTTGGGATTACAACCGCGAACCTGTCCATTTTAAAAACAGGAAAAGCAAAAGCCATTCGGTTTTCAACCTTAGAAGCCATTTGTAAAGCTTTAGATTGTCAGCCTAGTGACATTCTAGAATACGTAGAAGATTAAAAGGTTTTAAAAATTAGTACCTTGGGAGTCTAAAAATTGAATAGATGCGAAGCCTAATTTTATTACTGTCATTTTTATGTTTAGTGAATTGCAACGAAGATAAAACTTCTGAAACAGAATTAACAACTACAGGAAGTTCTAGTTATACCATTTCGTTTGAAAATGCAGCACATCATGAAGCTGAAATCACGGCTACTTTTAAAGGTTTAAAATCCGGTGAAGCTGAATTTAGAATGTCTAGAAGCTCACCAGGACGTTACGCTATTCACGAATTTGCTAAGAATGTTTATAACGTAAAAGTAACAGATGGGAAGGGTAAGGTTTTAGAAACGACACGTTCCGATCCGTATTCTTGGGGCGTGAATAATCACGATGGCACTATCATAGTAAGTTATACCTTATATGCCAATCATGGAGATGGGACCTACGCACAAGTCGATGAAACGCACGCACATCTTAATATGCCAGCGACCTTTATGTATGCTCCGAGTTTGGAAAATGACACCTTCAACATTGAATTTAAACCTCGCAAAGACTTAAACTGGAAAATTGCAACGCAGTTAAAGCTCGTAGAAGGGAACACTTATTCCGCTGAAAACTTACAGTATTTTATGGATAGTCCAACTGAAATTAGCGACCATATGGTACGTTCGTTTGAGGTAGATGGTCAAAAGATCAATTTTGCATTACATCACAATGGAACCGCAGCAGAGTTTGATAATTATTTTGAAAAGGTCAAAAAAACAATCTTACAGCAAAAAGCCGTTTTTGGCGAATTACCAGCCTTTGATTACGGTGAGTACACATTTTTAGGTTGTTATATTCCTAATGCTACAGGAGATGGTATGGAACATCGAAACTCTACCATTGTCACCAGCACACGAAGTTTAGCTGATGGAGCCGATCGTAATATTGGTACTGTTAGTCATGAGTTTTTTCATTGCTGGAATGTAGAACGTATACGACCACAAAGTTTAGAACCTTTTAATTTTGAAGCAGCTAACATGAGTGGAGAGCTTTGGTTTGCTGAAGGATTTACCAGTTATTATGACGATTTAACTTTAACGAGAGCAGGACTTATCACACAAGAGGATTATATAAAAGGATTGACAGGAACTTTTAATTACGTGTGGAATTCGCCAGGACGACAGTTTTTTAATCCTATTGAGATGAGCTATCAAGCTCCATTTGTAGATGCCGCACGTTCTGTAGATGATATTAATCGTGGCAATACTTTTATTTCCTATTATTCTTATGGCAGTATGTTAGGTTTGGCTTTAGATTTATCACTTAGGGTAGAAAACCTGAATCTAGACGATTATATGAAACAGGTTTGGAAGACCTACGGCAAGACGGAAACCTATTATACCATTGTTGATTTACAGCAAACGTTAAAGGCTTATGCAGGTGCTGAATTTGGTGATGCTTTTTTCAACAATTATATCTACAAAAGCGGCATGCCCGATTTTGAAAGCTTGTTTAAAACGGTTGGTGTGCAATTACAACAAAATACAGACCAGCCTGCTTTTGGATTGCGTTTAAAGAATCAAGTGATTACAAGTAATACAATGGTCGGTTCCGGAGCTTATGCCGCAGGTCTCGAAAAAGGGGATAAGTTACTTAAAATTGATGGTATTGAGATCAATGAAACTTCAGACTTAAATACGGTTTTAGGTACTGTGAAACCTAACCAAACAATCGATGTGGTTTATGAGCGATTCGGAAAACTACGCATTGTAAAACTAACTTTAGATGCCGATACGTCTTATGCTATTTCAAGTTTGAACGATTTATCTGAAGCGGCTAAAGCAAATCGTGATGCTTGGTTGGGTGCTAAGTAATTTTAACGTCGTCTTATTTGGTTAAGCAGAAGAAAGAAGATCAAAGGGAAATTACAAGTATTTAAAGGCGTTTAAATAATATTTTATAATAAATTTTAAACTAGACCTTACAGATTTTAAAAACCTGTAAGGTCTTTTTTGTATTTTTACATTATGTATGCCTTAGTAGATTGTAATAATTTTTATGCCTCTTGTGAGCGGGTTTTTAACCCTAATTTGCGTCATCAACCTATTGCTATTTTAAGTAATAATGATGGTTGTGTTATTGCGCGCAGTGATGAAGCTAAGGCTGTTGGTTTGCCTATGGGAGCTCCAATTTTTAAATGGGAAAGCTTTTGTAAAGATCATAATATTAAAGTGTTTTCATCTAATTATCCGTTATATGGAGATATGAGTAGTCGTGTAATGCGCATACTAGAGCAGTTTACTCCAGATGTTGAAATCTATAGTATAGACGAGGCTTTTCTTCAGTTTAAAGGTTTTGAAAATTATAATTTAGAAGCTTACGGCGGTCAAATAAGAACACGGATTTTAAAGTGGACCGGTATTCCTACTTGTGTAGGTGTTGCTCCTACAAAAGCATTAAGTAAAGTTGCCAATAAAATTGCACGTAAGTTTCCTAAAGAAACTAAAGGCGTTTATGTTATAGCTTCCGAAGCATCTCGAATTAAAGCCTTAAAATGGATTAAGATTGAAGACGTTTGGGGAATAGGTCGTGGTTTACAAAAACGCTTAAAAGCAAAAGGATGCCATACAGCATATGATTTTACACAGTTATCTGATGATTGGGTCCGACAAACATTTTCTATTACCGAGTGGAAACTTAAAAAGGACTTAGAAGGGGTTTCTAAAATCTCTTTAGATGAGCCAACCACAAAACGCGCTATTGCTACCACACGAAGTTTTGAATATACCTATTCCGATATCGATAATATAAAAGAACGAATCTCTACCTTTGCAACAAGTTGCGCAGAGAAATTACGTAAGCAAAACTCCAGTTGCCATATGATTATTGTTATGCTAAGTAGTGATAGTCATAAAAAAGATTTAGAACAGCATAAGGTTAGTACAATGGTTAGTTTTCCGTTTCCTACAGATTCTTCCTTGTTAATTAGCACACAGGCTGTAAATGCAGTAAAATCGATTTATAAAAAAGGGATAAAATACAAAAGAGCAGGAGTTATTGTTACCGGTTTGGTGCCTACAGATAATTTTCAGTTAGATTTGTTTCATAAAGAAGATCCAAAGCATAAACCTTTGATGTCTGCAATAGATGTTATAAATAAGAAGTACAAAGGGAATAAAATAAAATTAGGAAATCAAGATTTAGAACGTACTTGGAAAATGCGTCAAGAACGTTTGTCTCCAAGATATACAACCAACATTAATGATATTATTGTAGTTAAGTAATTTTCCTTAATTAAAGGTAGCTTTATTTAGATTTATGATTGTTAATGTACTCTTTAATAGTAATTGCAATATCTGAAATAGGGTATATTAGTGAAAAAAATAGACCTAGAGCACCATAAAAATGCGCTTTACCTATGTAAATAGGGTTAGGATAATTTGTGGTGACAAAAACCATTTGGTAACTCAAATAAAAAATGAGAATACAAAATGGATATGCAAGTAAACGTATTAATTTTTTTTTTCAATAAGGTTATTAAAATAAGATTGATAATATAAATAAAATGATAGCACATAAGTCTAATAGCTTAATATTTTTTTTACCAGAAGCCATTGAAGGAGCTGGTACCAATTTTTTTGATACAGGAATTTCAGCAGGTTTTCCATCTCCAGCAGAAGATTTTAAAGAGCAACGTTTGTCTTTAGATGATGAGTTAGTTAAAAATAAGGAAGCTACATTCTACGCTAAAGTAAGTGGACAATCTATGATTGGTGCAGGTTTAGATGATAATGATTTGTTAGTTATAGATAGAAGTCTAGAACCTGCAAATAATAAAATTGCAGTATGTTTTCTAGATGGTGAATTTACTGTAAAACGCCTTAGAGTTTCTAACGGAGAGGTGTGGTTGCAGCCCGAAAATCCAAACTATCCTATTATAAAAATAACAGAAGACAATAATTTTGTGATTTGGGGAATTGTAACTAATGTGATTAAGAAGGTGTATTAAAAGTAGAGGTATTTTATAAGTATTTATATTTTAGGATTGTGCAAAACTTATTAGGTCTTTAAAATTTTTATCATCACCTTTTTTAAGTGCGTTAATATAAGTTTCACGGATTTCACTTTTGTTAACTAAGTTTTTGTATCCCCAAGTAAATTTTGGTTTATTGAATATATGTTTCATAACCACATCACCCATTAAACGTGAATGTCTGCCATTACCATTAGGAAATAAATGAATAGCAACTAACTCATGCTTAAATCGTATTGCAATTTCTTCATCAGAATATGTTTTATTATCAATCCAAAACTTACAGTCATCTAACAATTGTCGAAGCTTTATTGGTATTTGATACCATGTAATACCAATTGTTTTTTCACTAGTTCTATATTTTCCAGCCCAAGACCAAACATCACTTAGCATCTTTTTATGGGCACCAATAATAAAAGCTTCAGTAAGGATTTTATCTGTTTTGAATTTTCTATTAATTAAATACCATTCTACAGCTTTTTGAATATTTAGTTGCTCAAATTCATCTAATTCTTCACGTGTAGTGATTGTGGGAATAAGTAATCCTTCCATTTCTTCTTCACTTAAAGCTGTCTGGCCTTTTATAAGTTTCATCTTGTCTAATCCCATAAATAACGAGGCATTTCATCAATGAGCTGTTTTGTTTTCTCTTCAACAGCCTTTTGAAGACGTTCATTAGAGTTTTTTTGGTCCTCTAAAATCATTGAGTTAGAGGTTGTTTTAACAATATCTAGTGCGATTTCTTTTGCTCTGTTTTCAATTGTTTTTTGAATTGAGCCATCTATTGGAACAAATCCATATACTAATTTCATGTTTAATGCTCTTCCAGCATCTTCTAAGCTTTTTAGAGTAATATTTCCTGTTTTCTCTCTCTTCTCATAGCCTTCCACTGCTGGAGGTGTAACACCTAGTCGTTCGCTAAATTGTCTTAATGACATTTTATAGGCCTTACGAATAGTATGAAGCCAACCTTTATTGGGTACATTAACGTTTAGTAGTTGATTGTAAATTTGAATTTTACGATCTAAATGTTGTACCATTAATTTATGTTTTGAATCATTCATAATGTGATTTTTGTAAACAAATATATTTATATATTCCTATAAATATAAACATATAAGTTTGTATTTAAAATATTTTTTAAACTTATATGTTTATAAAACTATATTGTTTAGCCTTGTAATGAAAAAAGCTAGATTGTAAAATTAGCTACTATATGTAGTTTTTATTGCTTATATTTGTAGTGGTATTAAATAAACTTGAAACTTAAATGAAACCAATTCAGGCTAACATAAAACATTTACGCACGCTAAAGAAGCTGTCTCAAGAGCGTTTTGCTGATGAATTAAAGTGGAGTCGCTCAATGGTGGGTTCTTATGAAGAAGGGCGTTCTGAGCCACCAATAGACCGTTTAATAGACTTGTCTAATTACTTTGATATTCCTATTGATATTTTGGTTAAAAATGATTTGCGTAAAGCCAAAGACACATCGTTTATAGAGGTAGGGAATAAGCGTGTATTGTTTCCAGTAACGGTAAATGAAGATAATGAGGATTTAATTGAAATTATACCTGCAAAAGCATCTGCAGGTTATTTGTCTGGTTATGATGATCCGGAATATATAGAGCAACTTCAAAAGATTAAATTACCATTTTTACCAAC
>TARA_R110002111_G_scaffold117466_4_pt1 | contig 22112 bp, 20 predicted proteins | sample TARA_R110002111 | Tara Oceans TARA_R110002111 (sample SAMEA4397363) | marine metagenome | biome: Polar Biome; feature: [ZZZ] marine water layer (ENVO:01000295); material: water (ENVO:00002006), including particulate matter (ENVO:01000060) such as... | depth 199 m | reverse complement strand
CCCAGACTTACTATGCACATCCAATGCCAATCTTTGAGCTGCCCTGGGGCGCGTTGGGAGTGAACCCCGATGCCATCGCACGAACTATCCATCGAGGAACGATTGAAGGTCGCAAGATAACAGAACCACTTTTGAAATCACTCAAATCTGTTCTTTCACCTAAAACCAGAGCAGTACCTGGTTGGACTAACCCTGTGGATAATCTGTCGCAAGAACAGGTATTCGACCGGACCGATCAGGTAGAGCAGCCGGATGACGCATCGTTGGAACAGATTCGCAATCAGGTTATTCCTGAAGAAACTGTTGAAGATGTAAATGTGAAACAGTCAAAGCCAGGCCTTGATCAGGGACGAATTAAAACGCAAACGAATCGTAAGCAACGGACTGGTTTCACAAAGACGCAAACTGAAAAGATGCCTCTGGGGGCGCAGATAATAAAGTCGATTCAATCTTCGATGACAGACTTGACGGCGCATATCAATCAAACATCAGTGGCTTTGGAAAACGAACGTGTTAAATCATCTTTAAATACATTTCTGGCGTCTCTCGAAAAAGAACGAATCACTTTAGAAAAATTATTTGCAGCTAACTATGCTCACCTGAATGATCCCGGTGAAAGTGAGGGGACAAATCACGAAGCAGGTCATGCAGACAACCTGCCTGCAAAGTCTTCGACGGGTTGGCTGAAGTCCGAAATGATTCGCCAACTGCAAACTTCCGATAACTTCGAACGCTTAAAATCGTTATCGCAGGCAGACAATCTGACGTTGCAGCAGCGTCAACTATTGGCAGACCTCTTAAAGCAGATTAGTCCAACTCGCCACCGACAACTTGCCTGTGATGAGAAAAAACTCGAACGGAATGTTGAAGAACTCTCCCAGGCTGTTGGCGAACTTCAGCAAAAGTTATCTGATCTGCTGCCTGCTTGAATGAAAATGTCACCGTCAAATGAAGTTCCTGAAAAGTGCGTCCAGAAATCCTGAAAAAAGTTAATCTAACAGACCGTCAAAATCTATTTGCAGAAAGGACATATTTTATGTCTGAAACACTCGAGGAAAAAGTAAAGTCACTCTCGTCAAATATTGAAAATCTGACTAAAAGTGTCGACCAGTTAAACAGTCCGGATATGAGCGGAATCCATCACGACGAGCAGGGGCGGCTGGCCAGCTACTGGGAAAATGATGAAAAGCAAACGGCTCAAGTATCTTTGAATAAAGCTCATTCAAAAAGCCTCCGCACGTTCCCCGTTGGTTATAAGCCTTTCTCGGAATTTCATTCGTTTGGTGAATTTATTCGGTGCGGATTTAAAGACCGAAGCGAAGTGATTGCCAAGACTAAAAAATCCTGGGGAATGTGCAAGGCAATTCAAGGCATGTCGGAAATTGTCGGCGCTGATGGGGGAATCTCCGTTCTGCCGGAATTTCACCAGGAGATCCTGACTCGTATTTATCTTAACGATATTTTCAGCCGGACAGACCATTACCAGGTGGCCGGGAATAATATGACTTTTCCGACCGATGCAGAAACAAGCCGTACGAATGGATCACGGGGTGGTGGCCTGCGTGCCTATTGGGTGGGAGAAGGTGATCCGCTGACAGGTAGCTTACCTAAGTTGGCGGGAAAAGAAATTCCAACTCTGATCAGGCGGCGGATCATCAGGATTTCAGACCCACCAACAAATCTGTTGGGTGGTGCTCCGTCCATTCCACCCATCGACAACTTCTATTTGCAAAATTTCGACTACAGGGTGATCCCTGGTCAAAACGTGGTTTCGATCACACCGGCCTCAAGACCACAGAGCCACGGGAGTTTCTACGGTTACGGCTGGGGATACGGTTGGGGGTACGGCAATCCTTATTACAGCGGTTATTACAACGGGCCGTTTGGTTATTACGGCGGGTACTTTGGCGGGCCGTTTGGTTACTTCGGTGGTGGGTTCGATTGGCCGGGATACGGTGGGTACGGTTACGATCCCGGCTACTACGGCCCCTATGGTGCAAACTCCTCATACTATGTCGGGCCGTATGATTTCGACGCAGATGGAAATGCGTATCCGGGCGGCGGGTTTAATTCTCAGGGATACAATGAGTTTGGATTTAATAAAGATGGCTTTGACCCTGCTGGATTCGACGTCAACGGCCTCAACGCAGACGGTGATACATGGGCCTATTATGGCGTGTGGGGCCACCTGCATTCCGGCCAGGAAGCGCTGACGAGCGCTCACCGTAACGATCATGGAATCAACAGGGCTGAGACGACAAATTTCACAGCAGCCGGGGCGTTCGGAATTGCGACCTGGGTTAAAGGGTCGGGGTTCGTGGTGGCGGAAATCGAACAAAGAGACCTCTATATCGATCGAACAGAAACCGGAACGGCGCCGGTCAGCGCTCTGGTTGCATATTAAATAGAAAACTTCAATGACTAACTTGAATCATTCACTGAGGCGATATCAGCAGTTTCTCTCGACGGAAGTAACTGTAGACAAGTTCGGGAAGCGCATGGCGACTTGTACTGCGTGCGAGTCCCGCCACGATACGCGATGCGTCAAACACAGTGTCGACTGCTCACGTCATGCGCGTGATGAAAAGAATTATTGTGAGCACTGGGGCGAGACTCCTCCAGCAGATCTGAATCTGAAAAAGTGGCAACGTGAGTTGGAAAATAAAAAAATCCGGCTCGGTGTTTGCATGCCAACCATGTCCATGGGGGGAATTACTCGCGTGCTACTGACGATGATGAATGCCCCCGTCGGTCACAGCATAGAGTGGTCGGGCTTCGCGATAGACAGCCATTGGACTTTTGATTTAGAAACGGCAAAGCTGATCCTGAAGCACTGCCCCATCTATGCTTCAAAAGATCATCCCTCTTATCAGGGGTTGATCACGATCGTGCCAAATGCCTTCCAGACAATTGTAGACCGGTCTGATGTTGTGAACCCCTGCGGCTTCACCGAAGCGACCGCAGAGTTTAAAGCCGTGAATTGGGATGCGGTCCCGCTGTTGGTGGTCGCACATGGCCAATGCGACTGGACGCGCACCAGTCTCGCTGTGATCCTGGGAGTAGGCTCAAAGCACATACTGGCATCAGTATCAAAGGGGGGGGTGAAATGCTTTCCTGAATCCAAGCAGGACCGTGTGGGTGTGATTTATAACGGAGTGGATTACACGCGATGCGCACCAGCCAGAAGCCGGGAAGTGGTACGCCGGGAGTGGGGAATCAAACCGGATACAAAAGCCATCGGTTATATTGGTCGATTTGCATACGGTAAAAAACCTCTGGCAACTGCTGAAGCGGTCGCTGAACTGGGGGCCGGTTATCACGCCGTTTATGTTGGCGACGGGAACCAGCGCGAAAAAGTCGTTAACGACGTACTTGGGATCTGCAGTGATCAAGTGACGATTGTTCCACGTACTGAGGATATCGGAACCGTTCTGAACGCGATGGATTGCCTCGTGTCGGCCAGCCCCTCGGAAGGGGGGCCGCTGTCGGTGATTGAAGCCTGGCTGGCCGGGTGCCCTGTGGTCTCCACTTGTGTGGGGATCATTCCGGAACTGGAATCAAAGCACGGCTCATTGGAGTCGCTGATTCCCTTTGATCCCTCCCCTCTGGAATTAGCCGCGGCGGTGCGTGATGCGATCGCCGATCGGGACCGTGTTGAACGGGCGCGAAGCCTTGCCTGGAAGATGTTCTCAGCATCACGGATGACATTGGACTACGAAGCATTGATCAGGGGAAGCTATGTTAATCAACCGTGAGCTGCAGTTTGTGTTCCTGCACGCGCCCAAGTGCGCCGGGATTGCCCTGTCTCAATGGCTGGTCGATTATTACGGGTTTGAATATTACCTGAATCCGGATGACCGCTGTGGCGATGTTGTGGAGCGTCACCGTTACACGCTGCCAGATGAATGTCGCGGCTTTGAAGTGATCACATGCATTCGCGAACCGTTTGCGCGTTGGGACTCATTCTACCTTTACCAGTCGTTACAGATGAAAACGGATCTGTCCTTTGATGAGTTCACACGTCAGCGACTGAATTGGCTGCCCCTGCAGACGCACTACACCAAACAGGCGACCTACATTCTGCGGGTCGATCAGCTCGATTCGGAAGTCAATAAACTCCCATTTGCGCGGTATCCGATTCCAGAGATCCCCCGGCTGAATGTATCACAGAATCAATTGGAATACGATCGCGTGAAAGACAGAATTAAATGGACCGATGAATTACTGGCTCTGGTGACGGACCATTTCAGGGAAGACTGTGAGATGTTCAGGAATTTGACATGAGAGATATTTTCGAACGAATTTTTAATACCAATGGGTGGAGCAGTGCGGAGAGCGTGTCGGGTACTGGTTCCACAATGGAGCAGACCACGGTGATTCGGGAGCGACTTCCGGAGCTGTTCAAAAAATACGCCATCAAAACTCTGCTTGATATCCCCTGCGGCGACTTCCACTGGATGAACCTGGTTCCCAAAGAGGGTATTAAATACATCGGTGCCGACATCGTGGGTGGGCTTGTTGATAGACTCTCTGAATCGCACCACCACGACTTCCGTGTGCTTGACGTCACAATGTCACCGCTTCCGGTCGTTGATCTGATTCTCACCCGAGACTGTTTTGTGCATCTTTCTTACGCGGCTATTTTCGCAGCGGTGCAGAACATCAGGGCAAGCGGCTCGAAGTACCTGCTGACAACAACGTTCTCTGATCGTGAAAACAGGGAGATTCAAACGGGCGACTGGAGACCGATCAACCTGCAGGCCGAACCGTTTTTGTTTCCTGCCCCACTCGAAGTGATCAATGAGGGCTGCACGGAATGCGGTGGTTCGTTTGCAGACAAATCGCTGACACTCTATCAAATCTCGGATTTGCCAATATTATGAGTCGAGGCAGTCAGACTACAGGAACCGGTGCAGGCTGAGGGCGCAACGGTGACCGCTCTGGGGTGATCATAGCCTCGCTGACAACCTCCGGTGAAGCGACGTTGTTTAAATCAGTTTCCAGCCTTTGCGGTATTCGCGGCGGATGTACTGATCGGATTCCGGTGCGTTCGTTGCTCGCATGGCCTGGGTGTCCCAGTGCAGTTTTTTGCCCGTGCGATAGGCCACGTTACCCAGGTGATTGGCTTCGGTGAGCAGGCCTGCATATTCGAAGTTGCAGGTAGTCGGATCGCCGGTTTTGCAGGCGTGAATCCACTCGGCGTGATGTCCCAGTGATTTAGGAATGGAAGGCGCCGGCGGTTTGAAGTCGGCGAATTCTTTTTCCGGCAGCAGAACGTGTTTGCCGTAATCAGTCAGCAGCATCCCTTTTTCGCCGACGAATAAAACGCCGTTCGCCCATTGGGGGATCTTGCCTTCTTCCCAGAGTTTGGGTTTATTCGTGCCCTGATACCAGCCCACCGTGACAGGGGGCAGATCGCCGCGCTGGCCGTATTCATAAACGGCCTGCATCGACGCTGGTGCGATTTCTTTTTGAATGGGAGGGCCTGCTGCTTCGATCGTGAGCGGATAGTCCAGCTTCAAAGCCCAGAAGGGTAAATCGATCCAGTGGCTGCCTAAGTCAGACATCGTCCCATTTCCGAAATCCCACCAGCGGTACCATTTGGGGCCGGGGAAATAAATGTTATTGAAAGGACGCTCGGGAGCAGGACCCAGCCAGAGGTCCCAGTCCAGCCCTTTCGGAACAGGGTCAGACTGACTCGGACGTTTTTCAGAATAGACGATATCCTGGGCCTTGCGGGCTTCTTCCTCAGAAGGATGCCAGCCCCAGGCGCGGGAGACCCAGACGTGTGCTTCCTGCACGGGGCCGATTGCCCCGGATTGAATCAGTTCGACCACGCGTCGATAATTGTCGCCCGCGTGAATTTGTGTGCCCATCTGTGTGGCGACATTCGCATCGCGGGCTGCTTCGCGGATGACGCGGGCTTCCCAGACACTGTGTGTGAGTGGTTTTTCACAGTAGACATGTTTTTTCAATTGCAGTGCCGGCAGTGTGGCGAAGGCATGTGTGTGCTCGCACGTACTGACCACCACGGCGTCAAATTTGTCAGCGTGATCGTAGACCTCGCGGAAATCCTTGAACTGCTTTGCTTCGGGATGGCTCTGGGCGGCGCGGAACAGATTCTGTTCGTTCACGTCACAGAGCACGGTGATATTTTCGGAAGAGACCGACTTAAGATTACTGCCGCCCCGTCCTCCGGAACCAATGATGGCGATGTTGAGTTTTTCATTCAGATTTCTGCCACGCAGAATGGCAGGAGCACCAAAGCCGACGGCTGCGGCAGCGGACGCTGAGGTTGCCAGAAATCGTCTGCGGTTCATTGAGGAACGGGAATGATCCGCTTTGCCGGGTTGGTTTTGCACAGTGAGCCCTTTGCATCTGAATGATCAAATTGCCATCTAGCCATAATTTTTATTACTTAACTCTCTTTAACTATGGCAGGATCTGCAGGGCTTCGCAAGACAAAACGAAAGACTCAGGGAAAAACCGGGCTAATCCCGGCTTCGTTCAGCGATCCAATTCGCGGGCGCATTCAGGACAAACATCCGGATCATCGATGCCTCCATTAATATAGTGACGATGACAATTGCCGCAGACCGCAATCTGACCGGGATATTCTTCCAGCAGGTTCAGGTAGTCAACGATCTGGCTTTCAATCTCCGGGACGCCAATGATTCCCTGGCTGAGATACAGGACTTCGTTGAGCAGCGCATCTGTTTCCGTCGCATAAGCCGTCTGTTGCTGGTTGGGTTGTCTGCTGCCTCGCGACAGTGGACCGGTGATTGCATCTGCTTCGACCGACCAGAGATGTCCGGCCCGCCACTGTCCTTCGCTGTCCTGCTGTAAAAAAACTTCGATCCGATTTGTTTCCGGGCCGGTGACAGGAATGCGGACGATGTTTGACAGGCCTGTTGTGGAGATCGGCCGTGATGATGCTTTGGGCTCTGTTCTTTCGTGATCGAGGGCAGCTTCCTTCGTGGATTCGGGTTTCACTTCTGTTGCTGGTTGTGTTTCTATTGCCTTTAACGAAACACTGTTTGCTTTCCCTACAGCGCCAGGCGATTCACAGAGTTGAGAAAGTAAACACGATTGCTGTTTGCGGAAAACATTTCTTTGCCGTTTTGTCTGTTTCCACTGGCGTCGGAGTTGTTTCAGTGATTGTTCTGCCTGATGTAATTGAGGCGTCAGTTGGATCAACTGTTGTGTGATTTCTGAAAGCGTGTGTTGATCGTCGCTTTCAAAAGGAGACGCCTCAGTTTCTTCAGAAAAGTCCAGTGTTTCACCACGATGCCAACGGCAGTAGGCTTTGCGCCAGAGATGCCAGGCGCTGGTGTCGAACAGATACGGATTTCCTGTGAGGGGAGTCTCTGCCTCATACGCGATAATCGCCTGCTCAATGATCGTTTCCTGAGGTTCAGCCGATAAGTGGCCGCTCATTTCCAGCAGCTCGTTTTCCATGAACTCAGGTAATGAGGCGAATTCTTCCTGGTACGCTTCATCTGCATCCACGCCGGCGTTGATCCAGGTCTGCAGCTCGCTGCGCTGTTCCGTCGTGAGTTGTGCGACACGGTCCTGACTGAATTCGATGCCCCATTCGTCAAGTTGACCACTGATCGTGCGGCAGGAATTCGAAACAAAATCTGGTTGTGCTGGCTGGTTTCGCATAGACGTAAAATCCTTGTAGTTTGAACGTGATGGAGGAAAAGTGAGACGGCAGCGATTGGTGGCGTCGTCGTTATGCACTCTTGACGGCGTAAGTCGCGGTACCCTGTTCGCAGTGTTTTAAAGAGAGTTGCGCTCCCTCAGCCAAAATGGAGACTGGCAGGTAGTCGCCGAGAATTTCGATGGCGATTTCATCGGGTAGCAGCCCTTCCTGTTTCGGTACTGATGTCGATCCATAGGGCGTATGGATGACATCCCAGGTGATCGCATTTTCCAGTTCGGCCAGAGCCTGCTGCTCCACATGTTTCAGATCTTGCCAGGCCTGTTCTGCCAGGGAAAATGGTTCCTGCCTGTTGATCGTCGCCAGATGAAGCGACTCAAACGATTGAATGGTGTCCCGCCAGCCTGCGACGGCTGCTTCGTACGATTGAGCCATCGAATGACAGACTTCGGCTTCTTCCTGGTCGCCTTTCAACCGCTCGAGTTTCGATTTTTCCTGATTCAATTTGCGAGCCAGACTACTGAGCTGGTGCTCCTGTTCGAGTAGCTGCTGGTTGCATTGCCTGACATCGGTTCCCGCTTCCGTCGCGGTCAGGCCTTCGTATTCATCTTCAATGGTCAGCAGATTGACATAACTCTGTTTCAGCACTTCGGGAAATTCTGCCAGCGTTTCTTTTGCAGCTGTTTGCTGGTCAGCAGAGGTCTGCGATTCGTTTGAAAACGGCAACAGACTGTGGTTTTCATTAATTTCAGGTACGTGTTCCATTCCTGATGTTCCTGTTTGTGTTGATGGTTTTGAATTCAGACAGCATAAAATGAGTTTCCGTATAAACTTTCTCAAATGTCTTTACGGATTTCTCCCATGGTATCGGGGGCGATCAGTTCCAGGGTCACACTGCGATCATCGATACCCACACAGCCGACATAAACATCGCCTAAGCAGCCGGCTTCTCCGGGGGCGAGTGTGAGGAACTGAGTGACTGGTTCCGCGATTAAAGTGATGCCGCGCGAGAGATAGTGATCGCGTTTGATCCAGCCTTTGCGTTCCAATGCACGCAGATGACACATGACGCCGTTGGAAGATCGAATGCCAAACTGGTCGCCAATTTCCCGCACCGTTGGCGAAAGACGCTGCTGTGTGATTTCCTGTTTAACGAACATGTAGATGGCATGTTGTTTTTGTGTCAGTTTCTGTCGGGTGGATGCCTCGGTTGTTTTCATTATTTTGCTCCCTGTGATGAAGTGGTTTGATGTGCGTTACGTGAGGAATTATAGCGGTAAAAAAGCGCTCTCTTTTTTTCAGAAGGGGCCTCAAAACAGTGAAAAGACAAACGCCGCCGCATGCCGCCATTCCAGGAAATCGGGCGACACACTCCGCCATTTGACGCCGAAAAAAGATGAGAATTTTTTATTTTTTCAGCGCGTGAAATCCACAGCGGCAGCGGACATGAGAAATTTCGCTGATCACGTGCGGAGAATTCGTCATGTCAGTCGAGAGGCAGCGGGTGGGGAATTTCACGGTACGCGGTTCAGGACGGGAAATCGGGAAATCTTTGGATTCCTGTTTGAGAACAATATTTACTTTGTTTACAATATCAGGTCCTCAGGCTCTGGTGTCCTATTCACTGAAGCCAAACGACCTGTGTACTTCCTTACCGATAAAGGTACTTGCCGTGAATCAACGACCGCTTCGCGTATCCGTTTTGAGTTGTTCGCTTGCCTTTTTTCTGTTCTGTTTTTCTGATGCGGGATTAAGTCAGACAGAAGATCTGCCCCGCGTTCCGCAAGGCTTCAGTATCGAACGCGTGACGAACAGTGAACTGACCCGATACCCGATGATGGCGGGTTTTGATGATCGCGGCCGGCTGTTCATTGCCGAAAGCTCCGGAGAAAACACAAAGGCTCCGCAGTTGATCAAAGAGCCGAAAAGCATGATCCGCATGCTGGAAGATCAGGATGGCGACGGACGGTTCGATAAAAGTACGGTTTTTGCCGACAAGCTCACACTGCCGATGGGCGCGCTCTGGCATGATGGTTCTTTGTATGTCGCCAGCCCTCCCAATATCTGGAAGCTGACTGACCTCGACGATGATGGCGTGGCCGATGAACGCAAAATTATTGTTGACTCCTTTGGTTTTTCCGGAAACGCGGCCAGTATTCATGGCTGTTTTCGTGGCCCGGAAGGCCGCCTGTACTGGTGCGATGGCAGACACGGCCATGAGTTTAAAGACAAATCCGGTAAGGTGACCAGTAAAGGTCTGGCGGCGCGTATTTTCTCCTGCAAGCCTGATGGCTCTGACATCGAAGTTCATTGTGGCGGCGGTATGGACAATCCGGTTGAGATCGATTTCACTCCCGAAGGGGAAATGATTGGATCGGTCAATATCCTGATGTCGCGTCCCCGCGTGGACTGTCTGGTGCACTGGATGGAAGGGGGCGTCTATCCTCACTTCGAAGATTGTGTCGCGGAATTCAAACGCACGGGAGACCTGCTGGGACCGATTACCCGGTTCGGACACGTCGCGGTTTCCGGGATGTTGCGGTATCGTTCCACGCAGTTCGGGCCTGAGTATCAGGGAAATATCTTTACCACCATCTTTAATACTCACAAGGTGATTCGCTCGCAACTCGTGCGGAGTGGCGCGACGTTTGAAACTAAAGAAGAAGATTTTCTGGTATCCGATGATCCTGATTTTCACCCCACCGATATCATTGAAGATGCCGACGGCAGTCTGCTCGTGATTGATACGGGGGGCTGGTTCCGCATTGGTTGTCCGCAGTCCCAGATTTCCAAGCCGGACATTCACGGTGCAATTTACCGGATTCGAAAAACAGGGACGCCGACTCTGCAGGACCCTTATGGTTTAGCATTTGACTGGAAATCGTTGTCCTCAGATCGGCTGCTGCAACTGTTGAATGATTCGCGTCCTTTCGTTCAGCAAAAGGCAATGGATCAATTGACAAAAGTCGGTGATCTCGCCGTGCCTCTGCTTGCCAGGGTGGTTGCTTCACCGGCTGGCTCATTTTATAACGATACCAGCAAACGGAATGCGGTCTGGACGCTGACGCGCATCGGCAGTGAACAAGCCCGGGCTGCGATTCAGGGGGGCCTTGATTCATCCGAGACGGTGCAGATGACCGCCGCCAAGAGTTTAGGATCATTGCGTGATTCACATTCCATTCCACAGTTATCTCAAATGGTGAAAGAGGGGAAACCGGCGATTCAGCGGACTGCGGCGACGGCGCTGGGACGCATTTGTGAAGCGGGCCGTCGCGAATCTGTCTCAGAGAATGAACTGCAAACAGTTGTGGAATCCCTGTTCCACGCCCTGAAGACGGGCGCTCCTGATCGGACATTGGAACACGCATTGATCTACGCTTTGATTCGTATCGACAATCGAGAGCTGGTGCTGGCGGGATTAAATGATTCCAGTCCCGCCGTACGTCGGGCTGCTTTGATCACCCTGGACCAAATGAATTCCGGGAACCTGACCCGCGAACTGGTGACGCCGTTATTAGACACGGATGATCCCGCTCTTCAGAAAGAAGCACTCACGATTATCGGAGAACACGCCGGCTGGGCCGGTGAAACATTGAGTTTACTGAAAACGTGGCTGAGCGAAGAGAGCCTGAGTGAAGAGCGGTCTGCTGTTTTACGTGGATTTTTAATTGCCCAGTCGGCTGATCAGGAAGTGCAGTCTTTGATTGCCCAGTCATTAACCGGTTCCCAGACATCAGTACCTGCGAAAAGTATTTTACTGGAAGTGATTCAACGCTCCTCATTAAAAGAATTTCCGGTCCTCTGGCGAACTGCGCTGGAGCAGACGTTAAAAGCAGCGAATCCCGAATTACAGATTCTGGTCGTACGGATTGCCCAGACACATGATCTGCCTGATTTGAGTGAATTATTGAAATCGCTGGCGTTGGATGAGAAGCAGCCTGCCACACTGCGGATTGAATCCCTCTCCGCCGTCGGCTCTCAATTGAACAAAGTCGATCAGAGTACGTTTGATTTTCTGATGTCGCGGATGAACGAAGATTATCCGCCCCTGGATCGCCTGGCGGCTGCGCGGGCCCTTTCCGGTTTGCCTCATTCCGGAGAACAATTGATTCAGTTATCCCAACAGTTGGACGCACCGGGGCCTCTGGCATTGCCGGTTTTATTGAGGGCGTATGCAAAAAGTACCGATGAAGCAGTCGGGCTGGCGTTGATCACCGGGTTGAATGGTTCGTCGGCTGCGACAAACCTGTCGGCTGATGAGCTGGCGAGCCTGCTGCAGAAATATCCCGAGTCGGTTCAGCAGGCGGCAGGGCCGTTGTTGAAAAAACTGGGCGTGGATCTGGCGCAGCAGAAAGCGCACCTGGAATCACTCAAACCCCTGTTAACGGAAGGTCGACTCGAAGAAGGGAAAAAGATTTTCTTTGGCAAGAAAGCCGCCTGCTCTGGATGTCATGCAGTGGAAGACCTGGGGGGCAAAGTGGGCCCTGACTTGACTCGCATCGGGGCGATTCGTACGGGAACCGATTTGCTGGAAGCAATCGCTTTACCCAGTGCGAGTTTTGCCCGCGGCTATCGTTCCTATCTTGTCGTGACGGATGCAGGCAAGATCTATACCGGCGTGATCAGTCGGGAATCGACGGACATGGTTTATCTGAGAACAGCCGACCTGTCGGAAGTCAGGATTGCCCGTGATGAGATTGAGGTGATGAAAGAATCACCTACGTCGATCATGCCCAAAGGGCTTGAGCAGCGTCTGACCACTCAGGAAATTCGGGATTTGCTTGCTTACCTGCAGAACCGTAAGTAAAGTGGAATCAGAGTCAGCCTGATTTCTTTTTACCGTTAAAGGTGCGCTATGTTTAATGGTTCTGTCGCGTTACGTGTGTTGTTCTGTTTCATCCTGATTTCAAATCTGTTGTTTGCTGCTGAGATGCAGGCCGCTGAGAAACAACAGCGGCCGAATATTCTGTTTGCGATTGCCGATGACTGGGGCTGGCCGCATGCGGGCGCTTATGGTGACCCGGTGGTGAAAACTCCTACGTTTGACCGACTGGCGCGAGAAGGTGTTCTGTTCCAGCACGCGTATGTATCCTCTCCTTCCTGCACGCCTTCGCGGGGCGCGATCCTGACGGGAAAATATCATTGGCAGTTGGAAGCCGGCGCCAACCTGCACTGCATTTTTCCGGACAAATTCGAAACGTATCCGGAAGTTCTCAAGGAGCACGGTTATCAGGTCGGTTATACGGGCAAAGCCTGGGGGCCGGGACGCACGGAAACCCCCGCTCGCGAACTGGCGGGCAAACGCTATCCGAACTTTCAGGAATTTTTGGATCACCAGGACAAGTCAGCTCCGTTTTGTTTCTGGTTAGGCAGCAGCGATCCTCATCGACCGTATGCAGCGGGCTCAGGTGTGAAGAGTGGCATGGATCTTTCAAAAATCAAGTTGCCGGCCTGTTTTCCCGACGCGCCCGAAGTTCGCAGTGATATTGCCGACTATTACTGGGAAGTGCAGCGATTTGACAAGCTGGTGGGAGACGCGCTGGCGTTACTCGAAGAACAGGGCGAACTGGAAAACACGATTGTGTTCATGACCGGCGATCATGGCATGCCTTTCCCGCGCGGAAAAAGTTGTCTGTACGATACGGGGACCCGTGTCCCTCTGGCAGCGCGGTGGCCTGCGAAAATTTCCGCGGGGCGCAGCGTGACCGATTTTGTGAGTCTGATTGATCTGGCGCCCACGTTTTATGAAGCAGCCGGTATTGCGATTCCCGCAGATGTCACAGGGCGCAGTCTGCTGCCTGTGCTGTCGGATTCGAAATCGGGGCGTGTGACCGCGGATCGGGATGAGATCTATTTTGGAAAAGAACGGCATGTCCCTTCGCAGGAAACCCCCGACAGGGGCGGTTATCCCTGCCGCGCCATTCGCACGGATGATTTTCTCTATATTCATAATTACCGACCTGATCGCTGGCCCGCGGGAACGCCCGATTATCAGAAAGCGGCGATTCCCGGAACGTGGTACGGCGATTGTGACAACGGACCGACCAAGACGTATATGATTGAAAACAAAGACAAAGACGCGCATCACCGCCGCCTGTACGAACTGGCGTTTGGCAAGTTGCCTGCGGAAGAACTGTATGATCTGCGAAACGATGCTGACCAACTGACGAATGTCGCCGCGGAGGCGATGTATCAAACCATCAAACAGCAGTTGGCGGAAAAGTTACATAAGCAGTTAGAAGCCACACACGATCCCCGCGAGTCGGGGCAGGGAACTGAACTGGAAAAACATCCCTATCTAGGTGGCGGCCCGAAGCATCCGAGCCTGGAAGTCAAACTGAAAAAACGGGGTCAGCAGAAGCAGGCGAAGTAAGAAGTAAGCAGAGACGATTTCCCTTCCAGTATGGTCTCTTTATTGCGACAGCAGGCTGAGAATCGCACATTGTCAGCCTGCCGTCTCATTCGCATAGACAGTGATCGTACATTCGTCGATGACGAATCGTTCCTGCGCCGCCCTCTGCTTCCTTTGCGTGAGCGCTGCCATTCGGTTGAAAACGGTGATCAGGCCAGAAACGCCGAACTCTAGGTTATAACGGAAGATACGTGTTATTTACCTGCACCGGTCGGCCCACAATGGGAAACCAGATCGTAAATTTTCCTGTTCTCATCACAAATTAGATGGATGGAATGTAGTGATTGTTCCGATTGGGTAAGTATTGCTGGTTGCAGATCTGGGATCGTGCGCAGCGTCTAAAGTTTTGTTTTCCGAGTGGAGAGATACGCATGAGTGGTGTTGGATCAATCAATAGTAATCCTTCGATTTACCAGAGCATTCGGTCTGCAGGGGGCAATCCAACAGACGAGGCCGCATCAACGGGCTCCGGTCAGTTTGACGCACGCATCACGAACGCACTGCAGGAAGCCGGTATTGATCCGGAAACTGCTGATGCACTCAAAGCCGATCTGAAGGCTGCCTTTGAAAAGTTCCGCTCGTCTGGTGCAAATGATCCAGAGGAATTGAAATCGGCAATCAATTCGGTTTTCGAACAATACGGCTTGAACGCAGAAGACATTCTCGGGTCTCGCGCAAGTCAAGCCGGTTTCGGCGGAGAAGAAGCGGGTTCTGTGACGAGTATTTCCAGTCTGCTGGGAGCCTTGTTCAGTAAACAGGAAGAAAGTGGCGCACTCTCTGCCAATTCCCTGCTCGACGGTTTGATCGGTCTCGACGCCAGTGCGTGAGCGATTGCCGAATTTTCACTCAGGATTCCGCTTGAAGCTATGACCGGATCGACGCCGCGATGGTAGCCGAATTTTTCTCGAGTGTATCGATTTCAAGGCGAAGCGCTGATCCTCCGACAGAACAAAAGGCACGGCAGTTCTTTTCCAGGTCATCCAGTAGCAGTGCGTTCTGGAAATCAAGCCCATGATTGCTCAGCCAGTCTCCGTAGAAACGGAGCGCGTCTTCGCTTTTCAAAATGCCTCGTTCGCTTGAGCAGAGTAGCTCATCGAAGAAGCATGCTGTCTCCGTGATGGACTGTGTTTCGTCTGCATCAGCGGGAACGGGTTTTCGCCGATTGCCGTGGAGGCGCCGGATGGTCTGATCAAAGCAGTCCATATTGTCAGTCGCCAATACGATCCATGCACCGTTGTTCTGTGCTGCCTGTAGAATTTGAAGTAACCGACGGTTCGTGCGCATCTGCTGGCAATCTTCGAACAGTTTGCGCAGCAGGTAATCGGGTTTGTATTGTTTGCCCAGTTTGATCTGCATGGAATCAATGACGGCGTCTGCGGAAACGCTGCCGCGCATCCAGTCGCGGACGAGTACATCATTCTGGCTGAAGAGATGCTTTACCGCCTCAGACAGTTGCCGGTGAAGCGGATGCTGTGGATTGTTGAGAATTGAGATCCAGAATGGATCGCGCGACAGAACGCCGTGCCAGTCGACGAAAATCACTTTGTCCCAGAGGGGTAGGCTGGCTTGAATCAAAGTGCGAGCTCCTGAATTTATTCCGTTTTCTGATCCAGGTTTTTTGGTTTCTGGTTGGGCCGCTGATCGGTGTGTGCTGACTGATAGAGTTGTTCGATGAATTCGTCGGTCATGCCTGTCTGCTTGCGGCCTTCGCGGTTGAAGGTATCGCCTACCGACAGCGCTGCGCGCACGGGCCAGTGCAGATGTTGTTCGTAGGTTTCCCAGTCCGAGAGGTGGTCCGGTTTCAGTTTACGGAGCCAGTGCAGTCCGAAGGCGACATGTTGAATTTCATCGCGATAGACGACTTTCATCAGGGCGGCACTGCGCTGATCTCCCGCGTCGAGGAAATACTGTTCGAACTCAAGCGTATGATCGAGATTGCGGCCTTCGAAGGTAAGCGGGAGCCCGGCCAGATAATCGAGCACGCTTTCGTAGCTGAGCGCTTTTTTCCAGATGTAACAGTTCACGGGCAGGCTGCCGAATTCGAGCCCGAGAACTGAAGCACGCTCTTTGTGCATGCGGGTGTGACGCTGCTCATCGGCCATGATCTTACACATTCCCAGTCGAAATTCCGCAGGGGCCTCGGGGAACGCGCACAGGATATAGGCCATGACTTCCAGAGCCTGCAGTTCATGATTGGCCATGATATGATGGGCGAGCGCCCGTTTTTCCTGCGCGGCTAACGCAGACGGTTTCGGCATGCCCGGCGCGGTGCGGGGTGCTGCAAACTGTAAATTCGCGGGGCGCACCGGTTCTTTGATGCGTAACGGTTCGCCCGGTTTCGAGTCTGTGAGTGGCTCAGCAGCGGCGGCCAGTTTTTCATCCAGTGAGTCGCTGAGCAGGACGCGTTCTGCAAATTCGCGAATTTCCATAGGTAATGTTAGTTTGTATTTGAGGGATTGTATAAAGCTCGAAACAAGGCGACGCAGCCAATGACTTTCAGTTCTACGTCAGTATAACGACGGGAGAGCTGAGATTGTAACTCATCCAGCCGATCTGCAGAATTGCTGAAGATTTGTTTTCGATTGTAAAAATCCATCAAACGCCGGGCGGTGAGTCCTTTGGGGACTCCTTCGTGCAGGATGGTCGAACCGGAAATAATGGCGCCCGGATTCAGCCAGGGAGCCAGGTGATCAAACAGGACTGCTTTCGAGGAGAGATCGCCGGGCAGGCAATGCAGCAGATAATTCAGACTGACCGAGTCAAAACGACACGGCTGGTCGGGCAGCGGCTGCAGGACATCTGCCTGGTAGACTTCGGGTACATAACGGCTGGCGCGGTTGGCGGTTGCTTCCAGACTGTTGGGATTCAAATCGAGCAGGCCGAGTCTGACTGGAGAATCCGGAAAAGTGCAGTGCTCCAGATAATAGCCGGTCCCCACCCCGACATCCAGATGATTGGCGGTCAGACTTTGATTCAACCAGCGCAGGATATTTTTCGTACGACATTTCCAGATCAGCGAATTCGAGATTCCCAGGACCCAGAGATCATAAACCGACAATAATTTTTTCGAGTAGACCGCTTGACCGGCGAAACTCTCTTCAGAGGCATTATTCATATTGCGAGTGTAATAGAATTCGTCTCGAATTCAAACTCGATCAGCCGGTTGCTCTGACCAGGTATCCGCCGGGCAGGCGTTTGACCACTTTTCGCATTTCCAGAATGGTGAGCGTGGACAGGATACGCGAGGAATCGAGGCTGCTGGATTGCACGATTTCATTAAGATGCTGTGGTTCCAGCGTAACCAGATTCAGGATGTCCCGTTCAAAATCACTTAATGACAATTCACGGGGGATATGCACTTCCCGGTTTTGTGCGGTCATTACGGGGGCTTTCGCCGGGCCGAGGCCTTCCAGAATATCATCCACGCTGCGAACGAGCATGGCGCCATCGCGAATCAGATCATGGCAGCCGGCACTGGCGGGGTGATCGATGCGGCCGGGAACCGCGAACACTTCGCGCCCCTGTTCATACGCATGGCGTGCGGTGTGGAGCGCGCCACTTTTGCGTCCGGCTTCGATCAGGACGACTCCCATCGAGAGACCGCTGATGATCCGATTGCGTTGCGGAAACAGGCCGGCGACCGGTGCCTGATCGAGGGGGAATTCGGTGACGAGCGCCCCCTGGTTCGCCACTTGTTCTGACAGCTCCTGATGTTCGGGAGGGTAAATGTGCGAGAGCCCGGTGGCCATGACGGCGATGGTTCTTCCGCCTGCTTTGAGTGCGCCCTCGTGTGCGGCGCGGTCGATGCCTCGGGCCAGGCCGCTGACAACAGTGATGCCGGCACGCGCCAGAGCGCCTGCGATTTTTTCGGCCTGCTGTAATCCATAAATAGTACATTTCCGCGAGCCAACAATGGCGACCGCCAGTTCATCTTCCGGCAGCAGATTGCCTTTACAATAAATCAGGGACGGAGGGTCAGGCATTTCTTTCAGCAGCGACGGATAGTCGTCCTCTTCTTCAAAAAGGATTCGATAGCCGTTTTCGCGACAGCGTTTGAGTTCATCCGCGGCGGTGGATTTGGTAGTAAGATAACAGATCGCATCTGCGATTTTATTTCCAATTCCGGGAACATTCAACAACTCCTGGCGAGTCGCATTCAGAATACGGGAGGGGGAACCGAATTGTTCCAGCAATGTGCGACGGGTGCGCGGCCCGACTCCCTGAATCAGATTTAACTGAATCTGATCGAGAAGCTGCTGTTCTAATTCAGGAGATATCTCGCCCATGTTTTTGAGTTCCTCTAATCGTTGCCTGCAGCAAGAGACGTGTTCACGAACGTACATGTTCTCATGTGAGTTATGAAAAATCAACTAAGATCGGCGCGCAATTTCGGGGAACCCGGTGCTCACGCTTGACAGCGACCGTGGTCAGCCTCTAAACACGATGCACACTAACGTGAACTCAGCAAAGGCCAAACAAATGCTGGACAAGATTTTCTTTATCATTGCCTGCATTATTATCCCCGTGTTGTGGGGGGTGATCGTGAATTGGCTCTTTAATCAATGGCAGGACCACTCGTCTGATCGCTCGGATGACGATTATATTTTCCCCGACTATCAAATCTGAGGCGACGTTCGGATGGGCTTTGGATGGATCGATTTTTTACTGATTTCTTCAGCAGGAGGCCTGATCGGTTTCCTGGCGGGAATGTTCGGTGTCGGCGGGGGATTTCTGCTGGTCCCGATTCTGAATATTGTGCTGGGGATCCCGATGGAACTGGCGGTCGGTGCCAGTGCCTGTCAGGTATTGGGGCCGGCGACCACTTCGCTGCTGGCGCGAAAAGTCCGAATCCGTGATTTGTTTTTTCCGCTGGTGATGACCGGAGGCCTGTTACTGGGAGTTCTTGCCGGCACTGGCGTGCTGGAGCATGCGAAAGCAGTCGCCGCGATCAGCGTCAATGGGAAGACAATCATCGTCGCGGATCTGGTTGTCCTGATCATCTATTTCCTGATGCTGATCAGTCTGGGAGTGATTTCTCTGAGGAGCGCCCGACGTACCGATGCGGAACTTAGCGGCGCGCTGTTGAAAGATCGTTTTCAGATGCCGCCACTGGCACGTTTCCCCGGTTTGTATGACGGGAAACTTTCGATCCCTCTGATCGCCTGGTTTGGGCTGGGGCTCGGTTTGATTTCCGGCCTGCTGGGCATCAGTGGCGGCATATTGCTGTTGCCTACATTGATTTTTGGACTGGGAATTCCCACGCACCGCGCCATTTCCTGCAGCCTGGTGATTGTGTGGATTGTGGCATTTCAATCGACGGTGGCTCACGCCTGGCATGGCAATATCAGTCTCATGATTGTGATCGCGCTGCTGTTGGGAGGGACTGTGGGCGCCCGCCTGGGTTCTGATCTGAATGCCCGGCTGAAAGGCCTGCAGTTAAGACAACAGTTTGGCTGGTTATTACTATCGGTGGCTCTTATGATTGGGGCGCGACTGGTGTTTCTGCTGGCTGGTTAAAAAACATCATAAAAAGAGAGAATTCAATGGCAAAGAAATCCATCCTGTTTTTAGCAGGCGATTATGTCGAGGACTATGAAATCATGGTTCCGTTTCAGGCATTACAGATGGTCGGTTATCAGGTCGATGTCGTTTGTCCTGATAAAAAAGCCGGTGACATTATTCGGACGGCGATTCATGATTTCGAAGGGGATCAGACCTATTCCGAAAAACGGGGGCACAATTTTACCCTGAATGCCTCCTTCGCGGATGTGAATCCCGACGATTATACAGGGTTGTTGATTCCCGGCGGACGGGCTCCGGAATACATTCGGCTGAATGAACGTGTGCTGGAGATAGCGCGGCAGTTTTCCACAGCAGGCAAACCGATTGCCGCCATCTGTCATGGACTACAATTACTGGCAGCAGCCGGAGTGCTGAAAGGCAAGAGTTGCACCGCGTATCCTGCGTGTGCGCCGGAAGTCAATCTGTCGGGAGGCACGTATGTTGAGACGTCCATCGATGGGGTACACGTCGATGGCAATCTGGTTTCCGCGCCTGCCTGGCCCGCTCATCCGCAGTGGCTGGCGGCCTTTTTGAAAGTTCTGGGAACGAAAATTGAGTTGTAAAAAACGCTGATCAAAAGTCGTTGAATCATTTTTGAATTCGGAGATACGCGGATGTCTTGTTGTTCTTTCAACTGGTCCACCATCGGAGCGGTTCTGGCCGGTTTTGCTGTGATCCTGGGTGCCTTCGCCGCGCATTGGCTCGACGGTCATTTCGCGGAGAAATATGAGGGGCAGGTCAAAATTGTCGGTGGTGTTGAAGTGCCGACGTCTCAGAAGTATCTGAATGACTTTAAAACCGGTGCACAGTATCAAATGTATCATGCGCTGGCTTTGCTGCTGGTCGGGTTTTCAGGGCTGACGTCACAAAAGAAAAAGCTGTTGAACATTGCGGGCTGGTGTTTTCTGCTGGGGATCATTTTTTTCTCCGGTAGTCTTTACGTTTTGACGCTGAGCGGTCAGACTTTCTGGGGAGCGATTGCGCCGATTGGGGGTTCGTTGTTCATCGTCGGCTGGTTTGCGCTGGCTGCAGGAATCTGTTCCTGTGGAGGGGGCTCGTCCGATGTGATCTCCGGCCCCGAAACTCCTTCCTCAACATGATGCCACCATTGCGTGGCTTTTTTAAAATGAAATGATCTGAAACGATCATTCCCACCTTAATTCAGGATTGATGAACTCATGCTGATATTTGATGCACACCTTGATATGGCCTGGAATGCCTGCGAATGGAACCGGGATCTGGAATTACCCGTCAGCGAAATTCGGAAGTTTGAAAGACAGTTCGAAAACATAATCCCCGGCGAAGCCACCGTCTCCTGGCATGCACTGCGAAAAGGGGGCGTGGGCATGACGATTTCCACACTGCTGCCCCGCTTGCACCGCAAAGATGCGGCTTTGACGCACTATCAGTCAAGAGAAGCCGCCTATGGTGTGGCGATGGGGCAATTGGCCTATTACCGGGCGATGACAGAAATCGGAGTGTTAAGAGAGATTTCTGACAGCAGCACATTACAGAGCCATGTTGCAGAATGGGAAGCCCACGAAGAGGATGCGCGTTCGGAACAGAGCACGATTCCGATCGGGTTCATCCTGAGTATGGAAGGCGCACCGCCGATTCTGTCTCCGGAGCAGATTGAAGACTGGTTTGATGCAGGGCTGCGCATTTTAGGACCCGCGCATTATGGACCGGGGCCTTATTGTTATGGCACGGGCAGTGAAGGGGGCCTCAAAGAACTCGGGCCGGCTTTACTGAAAGAGATGGACCGGGTGGGAATGTTGCTGGATGTGACCCATCTGGCCGATCAGTCGTTCTGGGAAGCACTGGAGGTCTTTCAAGGTCCTGTTCTCGCCAGCCACCACAACTGCCGTTCGCTGGTGAATGCAGATCGTCAGTTGACCGATGAGCAGATCAAAGCACTGATCGAACGCGGTGCCGTCATCGGTTGTGCCTTTGATAACTGGATGATTAAACCGGGCTGGACGATTGGCGTGTCTGACCCGGCGACGGTCTCGATCGCAGATATCGTCAACCATACCGACCACATTTGCCAACTGGCCGGCAACGCGAAGCATTGCGGGTTGGGTACGGACCTGGATGGTGGCTTTGGCAAGGAACAGTCGCCCCACGATCTGGATACAATTGCCGATCTGGAAAAGTTCGCCGGCATTCTGGAAAAACGGGGTTACAGCTCGGAAGACATCAAAGGCATTATGTCACAGAATTTTGTTGATTTCTTTGTCAGCGCATTACCCGGAGCATAAAACCGGGTCGACGTTTATGCGGCTTTATACGCCGTATCTTGTTGTTTAATAACAGGATACGGCGTTTTTGTTTTTTTGTCGGCTTTCTTTGGCAAATGTTTCAAGATTGGCGCACTCACGGCGAATAACTGTCTGTGACGTGGCCGATCGGTTTGGCCTACTGTTCCGAATCGAACATTTGTTGTACTGAGAGGGAGTCTGGACAATGGTATTT
>TARA_R110002111_G_scaffold42337_3_pt1 | contig 22142 bp, 17 predicted proteins | sample TARA_R110002111 | Tara Oceans TARA_R110002111 (sample SAMEA4397363) | marine metagenome | biome: Polar Biome; feature: [ZZZ] marine water layer (ENVO:01000295); material: water (ENVO:00002006), including particulate matter (ENVO:01000060) such as... | depth 199 m | reverse complement strand
AACAAATACTTATTTGGAGAGCCAAACACATTTCAGATAAACAGTTTGTATTCATTTTAAGTGCTTTAGTTGGCTTCACATCTGGAGTTGGTGCTGTAATCCTGAAAAATTTAACGCACTATATTCAACTGTTGCTAGAAGGGAAATTGGTAAAATATTATCATCATGCCTTTTACTTTTTATTCCCGATAATAGGATTGATTTTAGTCTATTTAATTATAAAATATGTCATAAGGTCAAAAGTTAGTCATGGGATTCCTTCAACTTTACATGCTATTGCCAAACGTAAAGGCATCATAAAAAGCTATCAAATGTTTGGTTCAATTCTTACAGCACCTATAACGGTTGGTTTTGGAGGTTCTGTTGGGTTAGAAGGACCTGCAGTTGCTACAGGTGCTGCTATTAGTTCTAATATTTCTAGGCTCTTTAGAATGGACCAAAAAACTAAGACTTTACTCATTGGTTGTGCAGCAGCTGGAGCATTATCTTCCATTTTTAAAGCACCTATTGCTGCTATCATTTTCGCAATTGAAGTCTTTAGTTTAGACCTAACAATGGTGTCAATGCTACCATTATTACTAGCCTCACTTTCTGCTGTATTAACATCTTACTTTTTCTTTGGTGATGATGTTTTATTACCTTTTAGAATTGAAGATAAATTTATAATCTCGGATGTACCTTTTTATGCGTTTTTAGGAGTCTGCGCAGCATTTACTTCTATTTATTTTAATCAGGTTTATGAAAGAATTCAAAACTTTTTTGACCAACTAAATTCACCAATTAAAAAACTTCTTGTTGGAGGTGTTGCTATCGGAATATTGATCTTTTTTATTCCACCTCTTTATGGTGAAGGTTTTGATATTATGAATAGTCTTATTGTTGGTAATCCAGAAAAAGCTTTAGAAAACAATTTTTTAAATCTAGATTTAACTAACATTTGGATAATTATCTTACTCTTAGCAGGACTCGTATTTTTTAAAATTATTGCAAGTGCTATAACTTTTGGAGCAGGCGGTGTTGGAGGTATTTTTGCACCTACCCTTTTTATGGGAAGTATAATGGGAAATTGTATCGCTAAAATCATTAACCATTGTGGCTTATTTAATGCTCCCGTTTCTGAAAGTAATTTCACCCTTGTTGGTATGGCTGGTGTATTGGCTGGCGTTTTACATGCTCCTTTAACTGCTATATTTTTAATTGCCGAGCTTACTGGTGGTTATGATTTATTTATTCCTTTAATGATTACAGCAGCAATTTCATTTGGCATTACAAAACATTTTGCTCCACATTCGGTCTACACAATGGAATTAGGGAGAAAAGGAGACCTTATAACACACGATAAGGATCACGCTATTTTAACCTTAATGGACATCAATAAAGTTATTGAAACTAACTTTATAAGTGTTACCACTAAAATGACATTAGGAGATATTATTAATAAGGCAGTTATAAAATCAAATAGAAACATTTTTCCAGTTATAAATGGCAAAGACAAAACTCTAAAAGGGGTTATTCTATTAGATGATTTAAGAGCTATAATGTTTGATCAAACGTTATACAATGATGTATATGCAAGCGAGATTATGCAAAAACCACCCGAAGTAATAGATATTGACAAGGATAAAATGACGGTTATTATGAAAAAATTTCAAGACAGTAGCGCTTGGAATTTACCTGTTGTAAAAAATGGTATTTATGTAGGCTTTATTTCTAAATCAAAATTATTAACTGCTTACCGACGAGAATTAATTAATTTTACATCTTAGTCAGCACTATAAATCTAATTTATAGTATTTTGAAACCTGACCGTTTTTTTGAAAGATGCCAACAACACCCTTTATAAAACACTTACTTCTTTTGCGGTACAAATATATATCGCAAAAAAACTTTGTTTATATATTAAGTATTGCAGTCGGTTTATTAACAGGTATTGCTGCTGTAACTTTAAAAAATATTACCTACACAATTCAGTCTGCATTAGAAAAAGGACTTATTTTTTCTCAAAACCAACTTTATTTTATTCTGCCTGTAATTGGCTTATTTCTAGTCTATCTTTTTACAAAGTATATCTTTAAAAAAGCACTAAACCCATCAATTCCTCCTTTTATAAAACGCGCAATACCTTCATTACTTTATTCTTTATTGCGTCAAAAAGGACTTTTATCTTATAAACTTATATATCACCCATTAATAACAGCTCCTCTAACGGTCGGTTTTGGTGGTTCTGTTGGATTATTAGGTCCTGCAATAACTTCTGGTTCTGCATTAAGTTCTAATTTAAGTCGAGTTTTACATGTAGATAAAAAAACGCGTACTTTACTTATTGCTTGTGCTACTGCTGCTGCTGTCGCCTCAATGTTTAAATCTCCTATTGCTGCCATAGTATTTGCTGTTGAAATTTTTAGTTTAGACCTTACATTCGCATCGCTTTTACCTTTATTAATTGCTTCGATATCTTCGGTTTTAACGTCTTATTTTTTCTTAGGAGATGAGTTGCTATTTAATTTTAATGTTACTGAAAAATTCAATCCAAGAGATACGGCTTTTTTTATGATTTTAGGGTTAGCAACTGGCATTGCATCCATATATTTCACAAAAATGTACTTCGCTATTTATGTGTTTTTTGATCGATTTAAAACAAAGTTCATTAAGCTTTTGGTTGGTGGAATCGCCATTGGTATTATGTTATATTTTATTCCACCTCTTCATGGAGAGGGTTTAAGTTTTACCAAAGATTTATTTGAAGGCAACTACTTACATGCATTAGGCTCTAATCCTTTTGACAAATACATTGACAATATTTGGGTTGTCATTGTGTTACTCATCGGATTTACAATCTTTAAAGCCATTGCTATGACAACCACCTTTGCTGCTGGAGGAGTTGGTGGAGTTATTGTACCAACAATGGTAATGGGAAGTGCATTAGGTAATGTGGTGGCTAAAATAATAAACAACATAGGTCTAGGGCATCAAGTATCTGAAGCCAACTTTACATTAATTGGTATGGCAGGATTGATAGCAGGAGTTATCCATGCTCCCCTAACAGCCATATTTTTAATTGCAGAAATTACGGGAGGTTACATCCTGTTTTTACCCTTAATGATAACTGTTGCTATTTCATATATGATTACAAAAAATTATATGGAACACACTATTTATACTCGCGAACTCGCTGAACGCGGTGATTTATTAACACATGACAAAGACCAAAGTGTACTTACCATGATGCAATTAGATAGTGTAATAGAAAAAGATTTTATACTTCTAAACCCAGAAATGACATTAGGAGATATGTTGCATAAAGCGGTTGCCAAATCGAGTAGAAATTTATTTCCTGTGGTGGACGGTTATCATCGATTGGTTGGTATTATTCTCTTGGACGATATTAGAACTGTAATGTTTGATCAATCACTTTACAATACAACATCAGTAGAAACATTTATGCACAACCCTCCAGATTTTATTAATTATGAAAAAGATGATATGAAAACGGTGATGAAGAAGTTTCAAGATAGTGGAGCTTGGAATTTACCAGTAATAAAAGACAATTGTTATTATGGGTTTGTCTCAAAATCTAAATTACTAACCGCATATCGAAACGAATTAATTAATTTTACATCTTAAGCCTATATTAGGCGTTTGAATAAATATCACTTAATGAAATTCATAAAAATTATTACGTTTTTAGCCTTTTTAGCCTCATTTACCAGTATTCTTTGTGGTTTAATTTTAAATCTGGACTATTCAAAAAAACTCATTGGTTTTGGAGTTCTAGGTTTATTTTTTGTGGTTTTTCCGTTATTTTCATATTATAGATGGAAAGATAAAGACGTTAAAGACTATATGCTTACTAAAGAAAACCTTGATAAAATGAGAGAAAACCAACGCCATTCTTAACCATAATTTTTCTTCTCTTATTAAATCTAATTTAGAAACTCAAACAGTAAAACAAAGAAATACAACCCATGTTTCAATTAGAAAATATTGGTAATCAATATTAAAACATCTAAAAATAAAACGATTTATTAACATTGGGTTTTAATTTTATTTTATCTTTGTACTTTAATTTTTATTTATATTATAATGACTGGAACAGTTAAATTTTTTAATGATTCAAAAGGATTTGGATTCATTACCAACGAAGAAACAGGAAAAGACATCTTTGTACACGTATCAAACCTTAATGGCGTAGAATTACGCGAAGGTGATACAGTAGAGTACGATGAAGAAGAAGGAAGAAAAGGATTAGTAGCTGCAAACGTGCAGGTATTATAAGTATATATCTTACAAGTTTCAACGCTCAACCAATGGTTGGGCGTTTTTTTTTGCCTTAATATTAGCGTATTAAATTTATAAATAAGTTAGAATACTATTGAAAAAATATTGGTAAATCCTGTTTTGAAATTTTTGCAATATAATAAGGCTGCGTCATTACAGTTGTTGCATTGCCTTTAGGACTTGTATATTTTACTGTAACTAAAGTCTTTTCTGAAGTTTTAGAAATATCTAATTCTATCGTGTGACCTCCACTTCCTTTTACATCATTGAACACAGCAATAACAGCATATTTTGAAAAGTCAATTTTTGTTTCCGTAAAACCTTCTGAAACATTATTTACGCTATTCATTTGGTTTATTAAACGTTCCCAATCACTCAAATTTTCAATAACGGTGTTTTGCTTAGCAATACCTTCTGATCCTGAACCGTACAGATTGCCTTTTGAAATTAAAACAGTTTCTACAATCCCCATTTTAGCGTTATTTTGATTGATTTTATTGCATTTACAACTAACAACAAATAGTAATGATAGTATAATGAGTGTCTGTATTTTCATAATAAGTATAGATTTAAAATCTAAAATTTACTCCAATTAATTTAAGTTGCGTTTTTCAATAAAAAACCGTTTCATTAGTGCGGACGCTTCTTTGGCCATAATTCCACTAACCACTTCTGTTTTAGGATGTATTGTTGTTCCCATAGTTTTAAAACCTCTTTGCTCGTCTGAAGCTCCATAAACTATTTTCGAAATCTGACTCCAATACAATGCTCCTGCACACATCTGACAAGGTTCTAAAGTTACGTATAGCGTACATTTATTTAAATACTTTCCGCCTAAAAAATTTGCTGCAGATGTTATCGCTTGCATTTCTGCATGTGCAGTGACGTCATTTAATAATTCAGTAAGATTATGTGTACGTGCTATAATTCTATCTTCTACAACAATAACTGCGCCAACTGGTATTTCACCTTTTTCAAAAGCAGTCTCAGCTTCCTGAAGCGCCTTTTTCATAAAATAGGTATCGTCAAATGGATTTATCATAGTTGTAAAAATACGATTTCAAAATTATTCTAAATCATTGCGGCAAGAAATTTGATGCATACATACAAAGCTATTAATTATGAAAACGAACTTCTCTATTTCGATTCCAAAACCATGCCACGAAGATTGGTCTAAAATGAGTCCGAATGAAAAAGGTCGATTTTGCCAATCGTGTTCTAAATCTGTCATTGATTTTACAGAAATGCCACAACAATCTATTGAGGAATATTTAAATAATAATGGTGATAAAAGGATATGTGGTCGTTTTAAAGTGTCTCAATTAGATCAAATTCGGATTGAAATTCCACAACACATCTTTCAGAAACGGATGTCTTTTCATAAGTTCTTTCTTTTAGCCCTATTGATTGCTATGGGAACTTCTCTTTTAAGTTGCTCAGATGAAAACGGAAATACGAAGAAAATTGATGCTGTAGAAGTAATTTCTACTTTAAAAGCCAAATCCATTGAAACTCCAGAGATTACTGCACCTAATATTCTGATTGATTCCACTAAAACCATAACCATTCCCAAAAAACCAGATCCAATAGATAAAATTGATATTCCTATTCCCGTTTTAAAAGGTATAGTTGTTGAAGTAATGGGAGATATTGCACCTCCCGAACCTATTATAAATGATGACGAAGTAGTTTTTGGGTATCTGATTGTAGATCAGGTTCCAGAATTTATAGATACACCAAAAACCATATCAAAAACAGAAAAAAAAGACTATTTCTCTAAAAGAATAACTGAATTTGTTAATAATAATTTTGATTTAGGTCAAGGTGATTTGGGTATTAAAGGAAAACAAAAAATTCTCGCAAAATTTACAATTAACAAAAGTGGTGATGTAACAGATATAAAAATCAGAGCACCTCATCCACAGTTAGAGAAAGAATCCTTACGTGTTATAAAATTATTACCTCAATTTATTCCAGGTAAACAGCGTGGTAAAAATGTTTCAGTTACCTATACCTTACCAATAATTTTTGTGGCTGAAGACTAATAAAATCTCGTATTTTTACGACGTGAAAAACTCACTTCTAAAACATATCAATTTACCAATAGACTTACGTCAACTGAAGCCAGAAGACTTACCTCAACTTGCCCAAGAGTTACGTAATTTTATCATCAATATCGTTGCCACAAAAGAAGGTCATTTAGGTGCAAGTTTGGGAGTTATAGAATTAACCATTGCTTTACATTACGTGTTTAACACTCCAATAGATGAATTAATTTGGGATGTTGGTCACCAAGCTTATGGACACAAAATCTTAACTGGGAGGAAGGATGTTTTTGATACCAACCGTCGACTAAATGGCATAAGTGGTTTCCCTAAACGCAGTGAAAGTGCATATGATGCTTTTGGAGTTGGACATTCATCAACTTCAATTTCGGCAGCTTTAGGAATGGCAATTGCGTCACAACTAAAAGGAGAAAACAAACACCATATTGCTGTAATAGGTGATGCTTCCATTGCCAGCGGAATGGCTTTTGAAGGATTAAATCATGCAGGAGTTACCAATGCTAATTTACTAGTCATCTTAAATGATAATGCTATTGGTATTGACCCAAGTGTTGGTGCCTTAAAACAATATTTAACTAACGTAAAAAAAGGGACAGAGAAACAAGATAATATTTTTGAAGCTTTAAATTTTGATTATTCTGGTCCAATTGATGGTCATGATTTACCATTATTACTATCAGAATTAGAGCGGCTTAAAACCGTGAAAGGCCCAAAATTTTTACACATTATTACTACCAAAGGAAAAGGTTTAAAGCAAGCCGAATTAGATCAAGTGAAATACCACGCTCCTGGTAAGTTTGATGCTAAAACCGGAGAATTAGTTGCAACACCCGATTCTGAAAAACTACCACCAAAATTTCAAGATGTATTTGGAGAAACTATTGTAGAATTAGCTCTAAAAAACGAAAAAATCATTGGTATTACTCCAGCTATGCCAACTGGTAGTTCCTTAAAATACATGATGGAAACTATTCCTGATCGTGCTTTTGATGTTGGTATTGCAGAGCAACATGCAGTAACACTTGCTGCAGGTATGGCTACACAAGGTCTCATTCCTTTTTGTAATATTTACTCTACGTTTTTACAGCGTGCTTACGACCAAGTGATTCACGATGTGGCTATTCAAAACTTACCTGTAATTTTTTGTTTAGATAGAGCTGGATTGGTTGGTGAAGATGGAGCTACACACCATGGTGTTTTTGATTTAGCGTATCTCAATTGCATTCCTAATTTGGTGATTTTTGCTCCAAGTAATGCAATTGCACTTAGAAATATAATGTATACAGCTCAGTTAGGTATTGATTTCCCTATTGCAATTCGTTATCCTAGAGGAAGAGGCCATTTATTAAATTGGAAAATGCCTTTTGAAACTTTAGAAATAGGAAAAGGAATTTGTTTAAAGAAAGGCTCTTCCGTTGCCATTCTTTCCATTGGTACAGTTTTAAAAAATGTTATTGATGCTATAGAAATGTTAGATGATAAGACGTCTGTAGGTTACTATGACATGCAATTTGTTAAACCTATTGATGAAACTTTACTCCATGAGATTTTTAAATCTTACCAAGCAATTATTACTATTGAAGATGGAACTATCGTTGGAGGTTTTGCTTCTTCCGTTTTAGCGTTTGCAAATGCGCATCACTACAAACAAAGTATTGTAACCATGGGAATCGATGATCAATTTATTGAACATGCTACAGTTCACCAATTGCAACAACTGCAGCAATTAGATGCGTTATCCATAAAAAAAGAAATAGAAAATTTATTCCTCTTCATCAAGAACAGCTAAGTCTGTAGGGTTTTCAACCTTCTGTTCTAGCTCAATAGTTTTGTAAGAAAAATTTTCTTCGTTTTTACTAGAAATGTCGTCTAACATTAAAAGGCAAGTCACAACAACAAAAAAGATGACTAATCCTCCGAGTATATTATTTCTCATAAGTAGGTATTTTAATAGCTTGAATCTAAGCAAATTAAAACAAAATACCGTTAAAAAACAAATTTATTCGATGAAATGCACTTTTATAATATCTGTCCTTGTAATTTCTTGTGTAAGAGCATCGCATTAGTATCAGATAACTTTGATATATAAAGACATACAGCTAAAAGATTCTGATACAACGAATCATTACTTAGTTTTACTGTTTCTGGTAATGTGCTAAATAATAGTTTATCATAATTAGACATTTTATTATCAAAATAATGATGCGCCATTTCTCCAAAAGATTCTAATAATTGATTCAGAATTTTATATCCTGCAATTTCCTTATTAATAACTTCTTTAGAGCGATACACATTTTTTATACTAATATTAATAATATCCTTTATTTGTGCTTTATACTGACTAACATCTAATAAAGCAGTTTCAAATTTACCTGCCAAAATATCGTCTTCGTGCTTCATAAATAGTGAAGCAGCTTCATTAATCAAACGTCCAATAGCTAGTGCTCGCAAATAACTTACTCGATCTTCGGTTGTCTTTAAAGCACTATAATTTTCGGTTTTAATACTACCTCTTACCAAATTAATTAAATACTCTAAAGCGTACTCTTCTTCAATTAAACCTAAATTAATTCCATCTTCAAAGTCAATAATTGTATAACAAATATCATCAGCTGCTTCCACCAAAAATGCTAATGGATGTCTTTGATAAGTTACATAATCATCGCTTCTTTTGGTTAAACCCAACTCTGATGCTATGTTTTGGAACATTGCTTTTTCACTTTGAAAAAAGCCATATTTTTTATCTACAATATGATCTGATGGTTTTTTAGGCAATGATTCTTTTGGGTACTTCATAAAAGCACCTAAAGTGGCATAACTTAATCTTAAGCCTCCTTCTCTACCTTCTCTACTTTCCGTGAGAATCTTAAATCCATTGGCATTACCTTCAAAATCACATAAATCTTGATACTCTTTTTCAGTTAAGTGCTTTTTAAATTCTGAACCATTTCCATCTTTAAAATAAGCACCTATAGCTTTTTCACCAGAGTGACCAAAGGGAGGATTACCAATATCATGCGCTAAAGCAGCTGCTGCAACAATGGCTCCAAAATCGTTCATTTTATAACCGTGAACACTTTCTAAATGCGGATGTTTTTTTAATAATAACTGACCCACTCTTCGGCCTAAAGAACGACCAACCACACTCACTTCTAAACTATGCGTTAAACGTGTATGTACAAAATCGGTTTTAGACAATGGCACCACTTGGGTTTTATCTTGAAGTCCTCTAAATTCTGATGAAAAAATAATTCGGTCATAATCCACCTCAAAACCCAAACGTGTTTCATCTTGTTCTTTTCGTAGTCTTTTATTGGTGTCGCCAAAGCGTTTTAAAGAGAGTAATTGTTCCCAGTTCATAGTATAATTCTTAGTGCATGCAAGATAGATAAAATGGTTTTGAATTGTTAACTAAAACGAAAGTTAGATCGAATAGATTTTTAATGTTACGGCATTGTTTCCTTAATGCTAATTGAGTTAATACTAAGCTAACACTTATCTAACCTTTTCATTACAAAACTTTAATTTTTGTATAACATACACAAAAAGTAATCACAGTTCCTTTGCAACGTCGATAAAAACAAACTAATGAAAACATTACAATTACTATTTATTCTACTTATCTCAGCCACTACATATGCCCAAAACACAGGCTCAATCGCAGGTAAATTAACAGATAAAGAATTTAACAACGAACCGCTTCCTTTTGCTAACGTATTAATTAAAGGTACTGCAACAGGAACAACTTCTGATATTGATGGTCTTTACGAACTCAGCAATTTAGTAGCCGGATCTTACACCATAACTTATAGTTTTGTAGGTTATGAAACACAAGAGATAAAAGTAGATGTTGTAGCCAATAAGGTAACAACAGTTAATGTTCCTATGGGAGCAAGTGCTGCAACTCTAGATGAAGTATTAATTACCACAACAGCAAGAAAAGAAAGCGAATCAGCATTATTACTAGATCAAAAAAAGGCTGTTGAATTTAAGCAGAGTATTGGTACAGAAGAACTTTCTAGAAAAGGAGTAAGCGACGTTGCCACTGCAGTTACAAAAACAACTGGTATTTCTAAACAAGAAGGTTCAGGAAATATTTATGTTAGAGGATTAGGAGATCGTTACAACTCTACAACCATGAACGGATTGCCTTTACCTTCAAATAATCCTTCAAGAAAAAATATAAATTTAGACATTTTCTCTACTGACATTGTGGAGTATATTTCAATTTCAAAAACATTTAGTACACTTAATTACGGAGATTTTGCCGGAGCTAACATAGACATCATTTCAAAAAACTATAACGGAAATGGTTTTTTAGAAATTGGTTTAGGTGTTGCAGGAAACTCAAACGCACTTAATGCAGATGAATTTTATTTACAAGATGGACCAAATAAAACTGGTTTCTCTAACCCAACACAACCAAACAATCCCTTAACGGCATATAATTTTGATACTAGTTGGAACACAAATACTAATAGCCCAATTAACAACAGTTTTTCTTTAATTGGTGGAGACTCATTTAATATTGGTGAAGAAAGCAGATTAAGCTTTTTTGCTACGGCAGCTTTTGATAATGGATATAAATTTAGCGAAGGCATAGCAAGAGGTTCTGTAAGTACACAAGGTGTACCTCGTAAAGATTTTACTTTTGATAAATTCGCTTACGAAACAAATTCAACCTTATTAGGTAACGTTAATTACAAAATCAATAACAAAAACACCTTAAGCTTTAATTCATTATTTATAAATTCTACCAATCAAAGTCACGAAGAGTTTTCTGGTGTTATTGATATTTTTGATAATGCTTCTGAAGGTGGAGGTTTTGTAAGACGTTCTACTTATGATAAAACTTCAATATTTATCAATCAATTATTGGGCGAGCATACGTTTACAGAAAAGTTAGATTTAAATTGGGGAGTTTCTTATAACATGGTTAACAATGTTATTCCAGACAGAATGCAAAACACTTTAGTACCTGTAGATAATACAGATATTAATGGAGATTTAAGAGTTTCAGATTTAGCAACATCAGACAATCATAGATTTTATCAAGATTTAAAAGAAGATGAATTTGCAGCTAACATAATGTCTTCTTATAAATTTGGTAAAACTGAAGATGACACCTATAAAGGTAAAGTAACCTTAGGCTATAGCGGAAGGTTTAAAAATGTAGATTTTGAAGCTACACAATTCAACTTCCGAATTAATAGAAATACAACACAGCCTGTTGCAGACCCAAATAATTTAGATGCCTATTTTAATCAAAATAGCTTAAATCAAGGTTTGTTTACTATTGAAACCTTTAGAGGTCCTGCAGGAACACCTGGTGTTTTAAATCCACAGACTTATAACGGTAATCAATTAATACAAGCCGCATTTGCTTCTGTAGAATATAAATTCTCACCTAAATTTACTGGAATATTTGGCGTACGTGGAGAATATATCTTTCAAGAAATTGAATGGGAAACGTCTTTAGATCCTAATGGTGATAAAAATGATTTTGACACCTTTGAAATTCTACCAAGCACCTCTTTAAAATATGCTTTAAACGACAAACAAAATTTACGTTTTGCAGCAAGTAAAACATATACTTTACCTCAGTTTAAAGAAAGAGCACCTTTTCAATACGAAGAAGTAACACAAGTCTTTTTTGGAAATCCAAACTTATATCCTTCTACGGATTATAATGCCGATTTAAAATGGGAATTCTTCCCTAATAATGATGAAGTCTTTTCAGTTACTGCGTTTGGTAAATACATTCAAGATCCAATAAACGAAGTCACAATTGCCTCAGCAACTAATGATATCTCATGGGTAAATACAGGAGAATCTGCTATTGCAATTGGTGGTGAATTAGAAATAAGAAAAAATATCTTAAAAATATCTAATGAGGAAGATTTAAAGAACACCATCTCTTTAGGGTTTAATGCTTCTTACATGCATACCGATCAAGATTTTGATAGAGATAAAGTTGTTAAAGAAACAGACCTTAGTGTTGGTTTTACCAATGACAGTGGTCAATTAACTGGAGCTTCAGATTTATTATTAAACGGAGATATTAGTTATATCAAAGAATTTTCAGAAGATAGGAATTTACAAGCCACATTATCTTACAACTATTTCTCAGACCGTTTATATGCTATTGGTACCAATAATAAAGGGAATTTAGTTGACAAAGCTATTGGCACATTAGACTTTACTTTAAAATCTAATCTTAGTAAAAACTTAGGTCTAAGTTTAAAAGTAAGAAACATACTAGATCCTGCAATCGAAAGAATTCAAGACACTCAAGACGTCATTGTTCAATCGTACACAAAAGGTGTTGATTATAGCCTCTCATTAACCTATAAATTGTAGTTAACATTCAATTAATATTAAGCCTTAAAATCGGCTTTCATTTAATACTAAATTAATACTAACGTAATTACTAAATAAACATAGAATCGTTCATTTGTACTTTAATTTAAAACTAAAAAACCAATTAAAATGAAAAAATTATTTTTATCAATGTTAGCAATAGCTACATTAGGATTAACTGCTTGTAGCAGTGATGACGAAGGAAATGGTGGTGGCAATCCTGTTACCATTGATCCTAACGATTTTCAAGGAGAAGTTAACAGCGGCGAAACTGTAACATTAGACCCAACAGAGGTCTATAAATTAACAGGTTCTTTTGTAGTAAATGCTGGAGGAACTTTAATTATTCCTGCAGGAACTTTAATTGAAGCAACTGGCGGAACTAGCGCTTATATTGCCGTAGCTCAAGATGCTAAAATTTATATAAACGGATCTCAAGACAACCCAGTAGTAATGACATCTGGAGCGGCTAATCCTGCAGCAGGAAATTGGGGTGGATTAGTAATATGTGGTAATGCAAATACTAACAAAGGTGGTTCTAACGGACAAACAGCAACAGCTGAAGTATCTGACTTAACTTATGGTGGAACAAACAATGCAGACAACTCGGGTTCTATAAGATACTTAAGAGTAGAATATACAGGAGCAACATTTAATGGTTCTAAAGAATTTAACGGCCTATCATTATTTGGTGTGGGCTCTGGTACAACTTTAGAATATGTACAGTCTTTTGAAGGTGGTGATGATGGTATCGAATTTTTCGGTGGAGCTGTAAACGGAAGATATTTAGTATCTATTAATAGTGGAGATGATTCTATCGATTTTGCTGATGGTTGGTCTGGTACAGGTGAAAACTGGTACATCAAAGGAGGTACACATGCAGGTATCGAAGGTTCTAACAACGGAGATGATGGTTATGCAACACCAACAACGACTGCAACATTAAAAAACATTACAATTATTGGTGCTGGTGATGAAGGTGCACTTTACATTAAAGAAGGTGGTGGAAACTGGACTTTAGAAAACATCTTTGCTTCTAACTTTGATTTAGGTATTAAAATTAAAAATGCTACAAGTGATCCAGCAGGAAATGCTAACGTAGATAACGATAATATTACAATATCTAATATTCAATTTGAAAACGTAACTACAATTACAGATTACGCTGGTACTAACACAGATTTCTACACAGAAGGAACTAATACAGGTGCTGGAAACGGATCTGCAGTGCCATCTTGGGCAACTGGTTGGACAAGATTCTAGTAACAAGTAGAATATCTTAGAAATAAAAAAAGCATCTCAATTGAGATGCTTTTTTTATTTCTAATACTTTTATTAATGACGAAGAGCAACGGATGTTTTAGAATCCTTTTTCCAATCGTTAACATTAACAATAGCATTTTTTGTATAATCTACTTCTTTTAAAGTTTTATCTGTCCAATAAAACCATTTGCCGACTTTTTTCCCATTATCATAATTTGCTGAAGCATTCTTTTTACCATCAGTATCAAAACTTAACCATTCACCTTGCAATTTACCATCTAAAGTATAAGAACCTGTTTGGCTCACTACTCCATTGTCGTGAAAATAAGTTACATCAATTAAATTGGTGTTATCATTAAGTTTTAATGCTCTCTCTTGCTGAGCAAAAGAAACCATACCGATTAAAAAAGCGAACAACATTAAAACATTCTTGTTCATAATTACGGGTTTTAAAGTTTGTAATACCCAAATATAAAGATTTGGTAACTTTTTAGCAACAATTACTTAACATTAAATTTACATTAGATACTTAATTTTTTGATTGTTAGCTTTTTACACTTTTTATTTTATTATTAAAGTTTAATAATAAGTTAATACTAAGGTTACAGTTCTGTTATACATCCCATATATCTTTACGTTCGTCTTATAAGACCTATTAGTTTCGTATAATCTATTAGTTTTTGTCGACTATTTATCATGATTACTAATGACTGCCTTTGGCCAAGGCAGTTTTTTTCATGTCAAAACTTAACATTATGGAAACATACATGTTTAAAATAAGTAAGTTCTTTGCAGTGACAAAAACTGATATTTTAGATGAAACTCAGACTTAGTATAATGGCTATTGTTGCCATTTCGGTGCTAATGAAACTTAATGCTCAAGAAATTAGCGATACTTCGTTTGGTAAAGGGCTAATTAATTTTGTTGCCAAAGACAGCTCATTCAGTGTAAAATTTGCACCACGTTTTCAAGTACGTTCCATATCCTCTTGGGATTATGACGGCAACCAATATGGAAGTGCAGAACACAATTTTATTGTTCGTAGAGCACGATTGAAATTTGATGGTTTTGCGTACTCTCCAAAACTAAAATACAAATTAGAATTAGGACTCTCAAACAGAGATGTTGCTGGAGCTAATGAGTATAATAGAAATACTCCTCGTTATATTTTAGATGCCGTAATTATGTGGAATTTTGCCGGCAATTGGGAGCTTTGGGCAGGACAAACTAAATTACCTGGCAACGTTGAGCGTGTGGTCTCTTCTGCCAATCTTCAATTTGTAAATCGTTCATTGCTAAATAGTCGATTTAATATAGATCGCGATTTAGGTATTCAAATACGACACAAAACAAACTTAGGTAAGGATTTTTTAATGCGCGAAAAATTTGCCATCTCACAAGGTGAAGGTCGTAACGTTACCGAAGGTAATGAAGGCGGATTACAATATACTGCTCGATTAGAATTTCTACCTTTTGGAACTTTTAAATCTAAAGGTGATTATGTACAATCAGATTTAAAGCGTGAAGCTAAACCAAAATTAATGCTAGGTTTTACTTACAACTACAATCAAGATGCTGTAAGAGAAAGAGGATTTGCTGGTGATTATATGTTTACTACTGAGGATGAGTCTAAAAATGGGCCTTTATTCGAAACCAATCAAACTACAATTTTTGCAGATGCTATGTTTAAGTATAACGGTTTTTCTTTTATGGGAGAATATGCTAAACGTACTGCTGATGATGTTATAGCTACCGAAGCCGATGGCACACCTACAGGAGATATTGTATTAACTGGTAACGCTCTAAACTTGCAAGCTGGTTATTTATTTAAAAGCAATTACGAAATCGCTGCACGTTTTACAACTTTAGATTACGAAAAAGAAACAGGAGCATTGCCAACAACGCAATATACTTTAGGAGCTTCAAAATATATTGTTGGTCATAAATTAAAAGTACAATCCGATCTAAGTTATACCACTTTAGATGGAAATGAAAACAATATTACGTTTAGACTTGGTTTTGATATTCACTTTTAAAAAATAACAATTAGGTAACGTACCGACTAAACTGTTTAAAGATATTTGCAAACTTATTTTAATTAAAAAATTATGGATAATATTTACTTATTAATGTTAATTGCCATTACAGTTTTAGCTGTAGTTGATATTGTGGTAGGTGTGAGTAATGATGCTATTAACTTCTTAAACTCTGCAATTGGCTCAAAAGCCATATCAATGCGAACTATAATGATTATAGCGAGTCTAGGTATTTTTATCGGAGCTGTATTTTCTAGCGGAATGATGGAGGTCGCTAGAAAAGGTATTTTTGTGCCTGCTCAGTTTGAGTTTGGAGAAATTATGCTCATTTTTATGGCAGTAATGATTACAGACATTCTGTTATTAGACTTCTTTAACACTCTAGGTTTACCAACATCAACAACGGTGTCTATTGTATTTAATTTATTAGGTGCAGCTGTTGTAATGTCATTAATAAAGATAAGTCATTCAGAAACTGAAACGCTTTCTGATTTAGGAAAATACATTGCCACAGATACCGCCTTAACTATTATAAGTGGTATTTTATTATCTGTTATAATTGCATTTTCTGTTGGTGCACTTGTGCAATGGATTTCAAGACTTATTTTCACTTTTAACTACGAGAAAAAAATAAAGAATTTTGGAGTAGTTTTCGGTGGTGTTGCTTTAACTGCCATCACATATTTTATCTTTTTAAAAGGATTAAAAGGCACACCATATTACAAAGAAATGAAAAGTGTAGTTGAAGGTAACGAAATCTATATTATAATAGGGAGTTTTGTGTTTTGGACCTTATTCTCATTTATATTCGAAAAAATAACAAAGAAAACTTCCTTACTTGCAGTGATTGCAGTTGGAACCTTTGGTTTAGCTTTAGCCTTTTCAGGAAATGATTTAGTAAACTTTATTGGTGTGCCAATGGCTGCATACCACTCTTATGAAGCTTGGGTTGCTGGAGGAATGGATGCTGGCATGTCAATGTCCGTTTTAGAGAAAAAAGTACCAGCAGAACCTTATTTATTATTTATAGCAGGTGCCATAATGGTACTTACTTTATGGTTTTCTAAAAAAGCTAAATCTGTTGCAGAAACAGAACTAAGCTTATCTCGCCAAGGTGATACTCACGATAAGTTTGAGCCTAACCGCCTTTCTAGAGCAATTGTAAAAGGATCAACTCAATTATCTAACTATTTTGGTGTTTTAGTACCTAAATCACTACAAGGAAAAATTGATATGAGTTTTGAGAAACCAGCGTCGGTTATGACTAAAGACCAAAGTATTGATGCACCAGCATTTGATATGATTAGAGCTTCGGTTAACTTAATGGTGGCTGGTGTACTAATTGCTGTAGCAACTTCACTAAAATTACCTTTATCTACAACTTACGTAACGTTTATGGTTGCCATGGGTACATCTTTAGCAGATAGAGCTTGGGGAAGAGAAAGTGCTGTTTATAGAGTGGCTGGAGTATTAAACGTTATTGGTGGCTGGTTTGGTACTGCATTCGGAGCATTTGTTGCAGCTGGTATCGTTGTGTTTTTAATCAATTGGAATCCTTCAGTTATGATTCCAATATTATTATTGATTACAGCGTTCCTTCTTTACAAAAATTACGTTTCACATAAAAAGTCTTCTAACAAAATTGCAGAAGAAGATAGTCTTAAGGAAACAGGTAGTAGCTCTGTACAAGGTGTTATTTTAGAAAGTGCAGATAATATTGCTAACGTTGTAAAACGTGGAAATAAAATATACACCAATGCTGTTAATGGCTTAGCTAAACAAGATTTATCACTTCTGAAAAAGAACAGAAAACAAGTTGATAAATTATCTAAAGAAGTTGATAGTTTAAGAGACAACATTTTCTATTTCATTAAAAATCTTGATGAAACAAGTCTACGTGCTAGTAGTTTTTATATTAATATTTTAGGATACTTGGAAGATATGACACAATCATTAGAATATATTTCTAAGGTAAGTCATAAGCACATTAATAATAATCACAAGAAACTTAAATTTAGTCAAATTAAAGAACTAAAGGAAATTGACGTTACATTAGAGACCTTATTTAATGATACAAAAGCGGCTTTTGACTCTCATTCATTTGAACAAATTGGTTCTATTATTAAACGCAAAAAAGAGGTGTTAGATTTAGTAACCGATAAAATTGTAAAACAAGTAGCTAGAACAAGAACAGAAGAATCCAGCCCAAAGAATACAACTTTATATTTTGGTTTATTAGTAGAGACCAAAGATTTATTAACTGCGACTATGAATCTATTAGAAGAGTATTACAACTCACATGATAGCTCTGTAGAACCAGCAACTATAAACACAGATGAAGAATAAATAATTCAGAATCTAACTACACTTTATATAAAAGCTTCAAATCACCATAAGATTTGAAGCTTTTTTTTATACCCAAAACTTTACACAACAGATTTAAGACAAACACAACACGTTCAATAGATTACATTCTGTTTTGAAAATTACAGACTTATTTTCAACACCTTTTAAGCCCAATTAAAATGGAATTATTTGTATTAAATTTTAACGTTCAACATCCAAAAGCATCACTTTGTCGTATATATAACTTTAAATTAGATAATAACCAAAAATTATAAAATGAAGAAAATTTCAATCTTATTAGTAACAGCAGTTTTATTGAGCTCTTGTGTATCAAAGAAAAAATTTGTGGCTTTAGAGCAACAACATGGTGAAACCGTTAGTGAACTAACTAAAACACGTGTAGAAAAAGAAGATTTAGAAAATAAATTTGCTGCAATTGAAGCTCGTGTCAATCAATACAACGCTAAAATTCAATCATTAAATGATAATGTTGAAGGGCTAAAAATTGAAAATAAAGCAAAATTTGAAGTTTCTAAAGATGGTACTGTTGCCTCTGTAGCGAGTAAAGAAAAAATGCGCGCAACTTTACAGAATGTAAATCCAGAAAAACTTGCAAGTGCAAAAACATTAAAAGATTCTATGAACTTAGCGGTTCAGTATAATTTAAATAAAGCACTTAACACTAGTGATCTTAACGAGGATGACGAGATTGTTGTAGATATCAACGAAACAGTTGTAATGATTTCTATTGATGATGATATGTTATTTAACACAGCAAGCTATAAAGTAGGTAATAAAGCAGATAAAATTTTACAGAAATTAGCAGACGTTATTAACTCTGAGCCAAGTTTAGATGTTATGGTAGAAGGTCATACAGATTCTAGAACTATTAACACACCTAAAATATCAGATAACTGGGAATTAAGTGTATTACGTGCTACTTCTGTAGTGAAAAAATTACAGAATCAATTTAAAGTTGCACCAGAACAATTAATAGCTTCTGGTCGTAGTAGCTACCAACCTTTAGTTGAAAATAACTCTAGTTCTAATCGTGCTAAAAACCGTAGAACACGTATTATTTTAATGCCAAATATTGATAAGTTCTTTGCTATGATGGAAGCAAAGTAAGATTTATTTTTTCGCACAAATCTATCTAAATTTATAAAAAGCATCCTCCCGTAAAATTCGGCATTGGATGCTTTTTTTTGTTTCATATATTGTAATTTGTAGAAAAAATAATTGATATGAAATCTTTCCTTGCACTAGCGATACTCCTATGCTCTTTATCTGGTCTTAGTCAAAACCTATCCTCAGAAGCGTTATTAGATAATGCTATTAATTATCACGACCCAAGCGGCAACTGGGAACATTTTAATAAGACGTTTACAGTGGTAATGACCACACCAAAAGCACCAAAACGCACAAGTGTTATTTCTATTAATTTACCTGCTGAATATTTCAACGTCACAGCTACCAAAGATACCGTAACCACGACGTATATATTAGATAAAGGCAAATGCCAAATGCAGTATAATGGCAAAGTTTTAGACAGCCTTAAAGCGAAAGACAAAAACATGACTTGCGATAGAGCTACACTATACAAAAACTACTATTCGTATTTATACGGTTTACCAATGAAGTTGAAAGATGCAGGCACCAATCTTAATGATACGGTTGAAAAGAAAACTTTTAAAGGCAAAGATTATTTAGTCTTAAAAGTCACTTATGATGAAGCTGTAGGTAGTGATGTTTGGTACTTCTATTTTAATCCAAAGACCTATGCTATGGAAATCTACCAGTTCTTTAAAACAGATGAGCATGGTAAAGAGAAACCAGATAGTGGTGAATATATATTACTTTCAGAAGAAACCCTCTTAAACGGTATTAAAATCCCTAAAGTAAGAGCTTGGTATTATAATAAAGCAGATAAATATTTGGGGACAGATACTTTGATTGAAGAATAACACCACGTTTTTCTTATTTACAAACATGAAACTCACCAATCATCAATTTATAGAAGCTGCTTTTATTTTCGAAAAAGAAAATGGAAATCGGCATGATAAATATGAAAAGGAAGTGATAAAAGAATCTAATCTATTACACTTAAAACCTTCAGAACTGAAAACAATTATTATTAATGGATTGAACTCAGGACTCTACACAAAAAACACTGAACGTACGAGTGCGTATTGGGCTTTATCAAAAACAAATGATAAAAGCATTATTCCTGAATTTAAAAATTGGTTGAAAAAAGAATTCAATCTTAAAAATGAAACGCCAATATTTCAGCTTTTAATTGCTTTAGACCGATTTGATGAATCCGCTTTTGACGAAAAACGGAATAGTAGATATTTTGATGAAACAGAATTAAATTTTCGTGATGCCAAGAATTATTTAAAAAACAATTAAAAAGCACCTTTTTCAATCAAGAAAAAGGTGCTTTCTTTAACACTTATTTTATTCAGATTCCTGCTTTCGCCAGAATTTTAACCTTCACAACTAGAACATTCTTTCTTTTGCTTAAACTTCTGTGCAGCATTCATACTGTGTTGATAGTACAATGATTTTATACCTAACTGCCAAGCGGTAACATAAATTTTATTAATATCTTTTACTGGCATATCTGGATGTACCATAATATTAATAGACTGCCCTTGGTCAATGTGATTTTGTCTATTTGCTGCCTGGTAAATAATAGTCATTTGATCAATTTCAGAATAGGTTTTAAACACATCTTTTTCATGATCTGTAAGTCCTTCTAAATGTTGTACAGAACCATCATAATCTCTAATGCTTCTCCACACCTCATTAGTATTCATGCCTTTTTCTTTTAAAAGTGCTACTAAATAAGGGTTTTTAATGGTTGTTTTTATTTTAGCAATATCCTTTACGTAACTATTAGACCAAATTGGCTCAATACCTTGAGATACTTGTCCTAAAATAAAGGCTGAAGATGTTGTTGGTGCTACAGCGTTTAATGTTGTATTACGTCTTCCATAACCTTTTAATACTTCTGGCTCACCAAATAACTTAGCCAATTCTTCTGATGCTTTTACCGATTTATCTTTAATTGTTTTAAAGATTTCACTGTTTAAATCGAATGCTTCTTTACTATCAAAACCTACCATTTTAGATTGTAGTAATGAATGCCATCCTAAAGCTCCTAAACCTAAAGCTCTGTTTTCTTTAGCAAAATTATAAGCCTTCTCCATAAACATAAATGTATGTCTATCATCACGGCTATCAGAATCTCTATACACTTCTAATTTTGTAATAAACTCTTCTAATACCGCATCTAAGAAATATACCATGGTTTCTACAGCATCAGTATTTTTCCACTTATCATAGTGTAATAAGTTTATAGAAGACAATACACAAACAAAAGACCAACGATCGTTTGTAGGTAACATAATTTCTGAACATAAGTTACTTGCGTAAATCTCATGTTTGTTATCTCTATAAGCATCTGGAGCATTGTTATTAGCATTGTCTCTAAAGAAAATATAAGGATACCCTATCTCTCCTCTACGTTGTAATACTTTTGCCCAAATAGCTCTTTTATCAGCATCACCATCAATCATTTCTTGCATCCACTCATTACCAACAGTAACACCATGAGTTAACTCTTGAATTGGATTTCCTTCTGTTCCTATTTCTAAAAACTCGTGAATATCTTTATGATCAATAGGTAAGTATGGAGAAAAACGACCTCTTCTCACTGAACCTTGACTTACCACATCAACCATTTTTTCAAACAATTGCATAATGTGAACGGCTCCAGAAGACTCACCG
>TARA_R110002111_G_scaffold104583_3_pt1 | contig 22203 bp, 21 predicted proteins | sample TARA_R110002111 | Tara Oceans TARA_R110002111 (sample SAMEA4397363) | marine metagenome | biome: Polar Biome; feature: [ZZZ] marine water layer (ENVO:01000295); material: water (ENVO:00002006), including particulate matter (ENVO:01000060) such as... | depth 199 m | reverse complement strand
AAAAGAAAATCACCTATACCTTAAGACCATTAGAACGTGGCGAATATTACTTTGGTAGTTTAAATATCTATGCTAACTCACCAATAGCGCTTGTTACCAGACGTTATGAATTTGCTAAAGATGCAATGGTGCCTAATTACCCTTCGTTTTTACAATTACGAAAATATATGCTCTTGGCATTTTCTAATAAACTATTTGAATATGGTTTAAAGAAAATTCGACGTATTGGTCATACCATGGAATTTGAGCAGATTAAAGATTATGTCAATGGTGATGATATAAGAAACATTAACTGGAAAGCGACAGCCAAGCGAAGTCAATTGATGGTTAATCAGTTTCAAGATGAGCGTTCGCAACCAATTTATTCTGTTATTGATAAAGGTAGAGCAATGAAAATGCCTTTTGATGGTTTAAGTCTTTTAGATTATGCCATTAATGCGACTTTGGTAATTAGTAATGTTGCACTAAAAAAGCAAGATAAAGCCGGAATGTTTACGTTTTCTCGCAAGGTTGAAAATAAAGTGGTTGCCGAAAGACGACCATCTCAAATGAATAAAATCTTAGAAACCTTATACAATGTAAACACTGATTTTTCGGAATCTGATTTCTCAAGATTATATATCGATGTAAAACGAAGCCTTACACAACGTGGTCTACTTCTACTCTATACTAATTTTGAAACTTTAGACGCGTTACATCGTCAGTTACCTTATTTAAAAGCGATTGCAAAGAATCATTTATTAGTGGTTATCTTTTTTGAAAACACAGAATTACAGAAACTCACTAATGTTGAAGCTCATAACACTTTCGATATTTTTCAGAAGACGGTTGCAGAAAAGTTTATGTACGAAAAGAAATTGATTGTTAACGAACTTCAAAAACACGGTATTCAATCTATTTTAACAACACCAGAAAACTTGACAATCAATACAATTAATAAATATTTAGAGATTAAGGCACGTGGACTTCTTTAAAAAATATTCCTAATTGATTTTATAGTCATTTATGGTAAAAAAAAACAATTCACCTAAATCACCACTAAAAACATCATTACCAATGATTTAAAACACAAAAAAGGATGTATAATTAAATACATCCTTTTTATTTGTTATCAGATTTGGGGAACTGATAACGGTAAATAGGTTAAGCTGAGACAAACATATAATAAATAAACATACCACACAAGAAAAATGTGTTTTTTATCGTCTTTTTTTGCATTTTATCGTAAATATTGATTTTAAATCACTGATAATCAATAAAAGCATTTGGATGTGAAATTTAATAAAAAACGTCTATTAAACTTTTAGTACTTTAACAAGTCTAATTAATAGCATATCAACATTATAATTGATACAAATAGTAAATCATTTGATTAACGAGTCGGAATTTATAAAACGTTTACAAGACCCTAAGTCTAAAGAAGCTGCTTTTAGAGAATTATTACAACTCTATAAAGAGCGTCTGTATTGGCATATTCGTAAAATTGTATTAAACCATAACGATGCTGATGATGTACTTCAAAATACATTTATTAAAGTCCACCGTAATATTGATAAGTTTAAAGGTGAAAGCAAATTATTTTCGTGGTTATATAGAATAGCAACCAATGAATCTATTACACTCCTTAACAAAAATGCAAAACGATTGCAAATTACAAACGAAGAGTATCAAGATAGAGCCATTAATAATTTAACAGCAGATGTTTATTTTGAAGGAGATGAGATTGCACTAAAATTACAAAAAGCCATTGCTACCTTACCCAAAAAGCAACAATTGGTATTTAATATGCGTTATTTTGAAGATATAAAATATAAAGATATGGCTGTAATATTAGATTTGAGCGAAGGTGCACTTAAATCATCATATCATATTGCTGCTAAAAAAATAGAAGCCTATTTAACTTCAGATTAAACCATTTAACAAATTTGAAGTCTTATTAGAAAACACAAGTTAAAAAGATTCCACTTTCAAGGGAACTAAAGATGAAAAAAGAAAATATACATAACATTAAAAGTTCTGGTTTTAAAATACCTGATAATTATTTTGAATCCATTGACGATCAAATTCTTGAACGCCTAAATGACAAAGAAATAATCAGTGCTTCAGAAACTACTGGTTTTATGGTTCCAAAAGATTATTTTGATTCAGTTGAAACAACTATTTTAGAAAAATTAGAGTCTCAACCTGAAACACCAGTAATTGCTTTAAAATCTAGACGTACATTGTATTATGTTGCTGGTATAGCAGCAAGTTTTGTATTGCTTTTAAGTTTGTTTTATAATAATGAAGATAAAATTAACATCAACGCTATTGATACAGCGAGTATTGAAAATTATTTATTTCAAGAAGATTATACAAACGACGATTTAGCGACTTTATTTATAACTGATAATATCTCAGAAGCAGACTTTATTGATATCACTATTTCAGATGATACTTTAAATGAATATTTAGAAAATGTAGATACTGAAGACTTTATTTTAGATTAAAGATTATGAAAACAATAACCTTATTTATCCTAACCCTATTTGTTTCGGCAAGTGTATTTGCACAGCGACCAGATAGAGAAAAAATTAAAGCATTAAAAATTGCTCATATTACTGAACAATTAGATTTAACTGAAACTGAAGCTCAAAAATTTTGGCCAATATATAATGCTAATGAAGATGCTAAAAGTAAGCTAAGAGAAGCTTCTATGAACAGACGTAAAGAACAACCTATAGAAGAACTTACGGAAAGCGAAGCTAAGTCGTTATTGCTAGACATGGAAAAAACTGAAAAGCAAAAAGTGGCATTAGAATCTAAATTACTGAATCAATTGTTAGAAATTCTTCCGGCAAAGAAAATCATAAAACTCTATCAAGCTGAACGTTCTTTTAAGCAAAAAATGTTTGAAGAATATAAGAAAAGGCATGCTAATGAAAAGCGGAATTAAAATATTAAAAAAGGAAACCTAAAAAGTTTCCTTTTTTTTATTCTCTAAAAGTCAATTTACTAACTCTACCATTTCCTGCTGCATAAGCTACAGAATCATTTAAAAATCGAATGGTATAAAAGCCTTCATCACTTAAATGCGTCCAAGAGTCTCCTGAATCATTACTATAATCAATACCTTTAAAACCAATAGCAACTAGTTCTTTTCCATTGGAGTTAGGAATATATTGCACACAACTTCTATAACCAGGTCCTTTTCCATTAGCCACAATTTGCCAAGTTTTTCCACCATCACTAGTTCTTATCTTATTATTTAAAGTATCGTTTGGTTTGGTGTAATCTCCACCTACGGCGAATCCATTTTGTTCATCGTAAAAATCTAAAGAATATATGCCTGTAGTTGCTGTGCCTTGGATGATTGGTGTGTCAAAAACTTCCCAAGTTTTTCCTTTGTTTGGTGAGTATAATATTCTGCTAGCTTTACCACCTGTAGCAACCCAAGTGTGATCGCCAACAATAGAAATATTAGTATCACTTGCAGCAAAAGCGGCTTCTCCTTCTTTAGTCTTCGGTAAATCCTCGCAAGATAGTTTTGTCCATGTATTTCCACCATCTCTTGTGATAATGATACTCATACAATTGTCTGTTGGATCTCCAATGGCAATACCTTCTTGGTCATTCCAAAAATCCATGGAATCGTAGAAAACCTTTTCATTCACCTCCTCGTACACTAATTTTGGTTTATCAGACTTTCTATAAATCTTGTAAAGTCTTGCCGGATTAGCAATTGATATAATAAATAAATTACCTTCTACTTCTTTAATTGCCCTAAAATGAAGTGGTTTTTCTTCATAGTTAAGTATGTGTTTAAAGTGATTTTTATTGCTACTAACATTTAACTCGCTGAGATTAATTTTAAACTCCTCATTTAATCCTCGCTTTCCAATATGATCGGAACTCCCATAATACAAATATTCATCATTAAAGTCTATAGCTCTAACACTTAATGTAGAATCGACAAAAATAGGTTCAATATTAACTTTAGTTACGTTTATTGATCTTTTATATTGTTCTTTACAAGAATTAAACATTATAAAACAAAGTACAACAACAAATAATCTCATATATAATAATTTTCCTTAAAAATAGAAAAGCTTTACGATATAACCGCAAAGCTTTTCAAATCATCAATAATCAATCAAATAAAAACTAGGTCATCACTCTAGCTTTCTTTTTTTAATGCTTTAATATCTACAATTAATTGTGCTATTGAAGCTCTGTTTAATCCGTTATAGATACCTCTAATATGTTTGTTCTTATCAATCAATAAAAAATTTTCGGTATGTAGAAAATCATCATCAGTTTTAACTTCTCCTAAATCACTTTCTACAAAATAATGGTCTCTTCCAAGAGTATAAATTTCACTTCGTTCGCCTGTTACTAAATGCCATTTATTATCTATTACATCATTTTTATTTGCATACGCTCGCAATACATTAACAGAATCCGTACTTGGCATCACCGAATGTGATAACAATAAGACGTCCTTGTCGTTTTTAAATTCTTCTTGCACTTTTGACATATTACCAGTCATTTTAGGACAAATACCTGGACATGTTGTAAAAAAGAAATCGGTTATATATATTTTATTTTCAAACGTATTTTGAGTAACTGCTTCTCCGAGTTGATTTGTTAATGAAAAATCTGGGATTTTATGAAACGCTTTTTCTTCTTCCGTATTTGGTGTTAACCAATGTGGTGTAAAAGAGTCATCGTTGTAATACGGCAAATACTCAACCCTACTGTTTTCAACAACTTTAATAGTTTCCTTTTTTACGTCCTCCTTACAACTTGTAAAAACAAACAGTACTATAATATATAGGTATTTCATAACATTATTTTTTTCTAATAACAACTTCATCTTCTAATCTAACACATGAATTTGCTCTTCTCATACCAAAAATCCTCCCGTTCTTGGCTTCATAATTAACATATAATTTGCCATTGGCTAACCAAGCTTTTTGAAAACCATCTTCTTTGCCATCAACAAAATTTCTTAATTTAAATAGTTGCCCATTTGAAAACCATTTTTTCTCAACTCCTTGTTTTACACCATTCTCGTAAAAAGATTCACCAGATAAAACACCATTTTCCCACCAAGTTTTATAAACACCTACTAACCTATTATTTTTATAGTAAGATTCTAATTGAAGGATTTCATTTTTAGTCCAACGTCTAGCAACACCTTCTCTTCTTCCATTGTAAAAACCCCATTTTTCTTCCAAAACTCCATTGGGATGATACTTTAAAGAATAACCATTATACGGTTTATCCTTATAATACCAAATGCCTTTATTTCCATTAAGAACCAATTCTTCTTTTAACACCTCAACATTATCTATAATGATAAATTGCTCTTCTGCAGCCACAGTGCTTACACTTTTACGCGATGAAGTTTCTTTACAACCAGTTGTTAATAATACAATTAGTGCTAAAAAAAGGATTGGTTTCATATTTTTCAAATTTTAGTAGCCTTGGAATGGTCCAGCAAAAAGAACATAGGCAGGTGCATAAGCATAATTACCTGCAGGATACACTTCATTAATAATATGATAATGATATTCTTCTGCTCCATCTGTATACTGTGTCGTAGATGTGTGACCACCTGAAGCATCTAAATCTGTAGGATTTGTTCCTGTTGAACTACATTGTCTTCCATAAATGAAGACACCATCGAGTAATATACCTACCAAACTATCATCATCGCTAGTAATTGGTGTAGGCTCTAAGTGATAGTGATACACACCTGGACCTTTGTGAGCTCCTGCCCAATCTAAACTTCCAGCAGCTTGATCTAAATCTCCCATACCTTCTTGATCATTAAATATAGACGCTCCACTAACTGCTATACCAATTGTATTTAATTGTGTAGTAACAGTAGCACCTGTTAAATCTGGCGTGGCATCAACTGTAAAACTTGCTGCTTCACCTTGCCCACCACCAATATAGGTGTCTTGAGTTGTTTTTGTAACACCTGACTCATCTATATAAAGCGCATTATCTGTTTCCCAATAAATTGATGTATGGTTTGGAAAACCTGTTGTTTCAATATAAACTTCAGTACCATCATCGGATAAAATAGCGGTGACCGCATCTGAATTAAACGCTGCAAATGCGGCATGCAATTCTGTTACTCCAACATCGTCGTCGTCACCATTACCTCCATCACTTACAGAATCGTCACTACTGCAAGCAAATAGTGCAAAAGCAAAAATTGTAATGTAGGTTAAAGGTTTAAAATAGATTTTCATAGTTTTAGTGTTTTAAGGTTATTTAATATTTAGATGCCTTAACAGAAATAAACTTGTACAGGCTTTTCTTTTTAGTATTTATTTAACAAAAAAAGCTTCAAACAAAAACACTACAAACTGATTAAAATCGCTTTACAAAAACGAATAATTCTTGTTTCTTATTATGGAATTATAAAGTGCCACTTTAAAAGGTTCTCGATTGTTATTCTGAATTATAGTTTCTTCCGCTGACTCCAAAGAAAGACTCCAAAAACACAAAAAGCGACTACAATTAAGCCTGTTATAATGCGACTCCCTCCATTCCTTTCTGATATAGACTGTAATAAAGCTACAGGTGAATCTGGTGATGTTACGAACTTTAAATGCTCTTTTGAAACAAGTATATCGTGATAATTTTCCTGATCTTTATACACATTAAACATTACTGCATTTTTAACGGTATAGAAAGCATTTCCTTCAAAAAAAAAGATAAATGCATTGGCGTGTGCATGCTCATTATGCGTTACCTCTTCTACAGCGATTAATTTTAAAATAGAGTCATCATTTCTCAATTCAAAATTAGTTTTAACGTAATCAAAAAAAGCTGTATCAAAATCGGCTTTACTTTTTGAGTGTTCCAATTCTGGATAGGCTTCTAGAAGTGCATTTCTAATACTCCAAGGAAATTCAGCTCTTACTTCAACCAAATTATCTTTTTGTTGAATATTAAAAAAGGCTTTGTTGGCATCGTGAGCAAATCCTACACCTGAAAAAGCAAAAAAAAGTAATATTATGCAACTAGAAAATTTCATCTAGTTGTTTCCTATTTTAAAATCATTAGATGGTGTTCCTTTAAAGAATCTTGGAATACTAGGATATTCATCAGTTATAACATAGTAATAAGTTCCTGATGGATATTCTGGAGTTACACCATTTCTACCATTGGCTTCATCTAAAGTGCCAAGCCCTAAAACATATTCGTAATCATTAGAATAAACACCATCGTAATCTCCGCAAGGAGCTGTAACTCCATCTCCTCCTCTATTGCCCGACTTTAATTGGTAACTTGAAGACATTACAATAACAGAAGAGTTGTTGTTTGATGCATCCGAATACGCATATTTATAATAAATAGGAAAACCATCTGCAGCATAGCCAATTAATGTCATAGCATTTGTTGGTACATTTAATGATTCTAAAAATAATATTGGAGAACCATGGTAATGGTATTTACCTGTTGGTTGTACGTGTGCACTATTACAATCTAAACCTAAATTAACATTTAAAGCCTCTAAATTCCACTCCCAATTTACGTTTGGACTCATAGCTCCTTCATGAGGAAAAGGTTCTGCAGCAACAGGATCTAATTCTACACCATTTAATAAAACACCAAATGAATATTGCGGTCCTAAATTTGGTCCAACTCCAGTTGTTGATAACAATGCCGTGAGAACATTCGCTTCCGTTGGATTCATTGTAATGGTATAACTTTCATTTTGCTCAGAAATGGCATTAGGATTTAATGAACCTGATCCCATTCCAAACGTTCCAACAAGATGATCTGGTATGCTATTGGAAGTAATTACTCTGTTTGTTCCTGTAATCGTTTGGTTATATGACGTAGTAAATGCTAATGTCTGATTACACTCTCCTCTTGAACTATCTAAAACTTGGTCTGACTCACAACCCGAATCATCAGTATCTGAATTATTGGAGACATAACCATTTGGTTGTTCGCAAGCCTCTATGCTAACATCTGGATTTCCTAAATTATCCTCATCAAAATCTTGGTACCAAGTTAATTCTGTACATGTGCTATCGTCATTGCTTGAACACGCTACGAATACTGCCAATATAATTACCAGTACTAATTTTATTATGTCTTTCATAAAGTCAGTTGGTTAGCACTTTTTAGACTTAAGTGTGTGTTAAAAGTTTAATTATTATAATGGATTTCTTCTTAATTTCTTCCGCCTTGTGGTCTTCCTCCTTGAGGCCTTTGCTTGTTCTGTTGTTGCCCTTTTTCTAATTCCTCTTTTGTTATGAATCCATCTTTATCTGAATCTATTTTTGAAAAATTTTCAGACAACGACCCTTTTACTTCATCTTTAGATAGCTTACCATCTTTATTAGTATCCATTTTGCTTATTAATTCAGTAGCATTTGGTCGCTGACCTTGACCTCCTCTTGGTCTTTGTCCACCTCCTTGTGGTCTAGCTTCTTCATAGTCTCCCATTAAACATCTACTGATGTATGGAAACTCGGCTGTGACTAAATACATATAATCTCCATCAATTGTGATACCGTTGCATTCATCTAAGTCTCCTGAACCTGCTATATATTCAAAGTCAGAAGTAAATGTTCCATCATGATGACCACCGACAGAAATATCGATAGATTGATGCGGATTTTCATAGGTGCAATCTTCCCCTTCTCTATTACCATCTATAGCCTTATAACTTGGTTTGAATTTCCCTGATTTAGAATAATACATAGGAAAACCATCGTGCGCAAAACCAACATGTACTAAATCTTCGCCTGCATCAAATTCTTCAATTACAGAAGTTGGTGTGCCATGATAATGATAAGCACCTGTTGGTTGCACATGTGCATGATTAAAATCTAAGCCTAAATCTATAACATCTTGAAGTGCTTCTACTCGATAATTTTCGCCTGTATCACAAACCACAACCTCAGCTGTTCCCGGTTCAAATTTAATACCATTCAATGCTATTCCTGGCTCTCTTGCCCAAGTTGCTTTGCCTGTATATTTTGGGCTTAAAGGAAAACTGTAAGTATTATTCTGAGCAGAAATTGTATTTGGATTTCCTGGGTTTGGAAATTCTCCTGTATTATGATTTGGTAAAGCATTGGTTACCATAACTCGTGCATCTTTGGTAAGTGTCACTTTTGTTTTGGTACCATATTCTTTATCTTCTAAATCGTAAGCACCAAAATAATGAGTCGTATTAGAAAAGTTATTTTTTGAATGAGAATGTGTCTCTCCACCATCATGACTATGTTCTCCTTTATTTTTTTGACTATTACAACCTAATAAAAAAGCTAAAGCCATTACACTTGTAATTTTAACAATGTATTTCATCTTTTAAAATTATTTGAATTAAAGTCTCACCCCTTAACAGATACTGATCCACTTACTCCATGTAAACAGCCTAAAACTTGATTGCTACCAGCATCTCCTGCGTGGTAATGGTAACCTCTAATCTCATCATAATGTCCACCACAATCATCTAAATCATGATATCCATTACCGTTTTTGTCCTTGTGCGCATAGATTCCAAAACCATCCATAGCATAACCAATCATTGGTGCATGAGTATCTTTTTGCGCTATCTCTTTTGTTTTACCCGTAACGGCATGATAATGATAACCTGCATGTGGATTAACATGACCACCAGCATCATCTAAAGGTGCTAAAGTATGTGCTGAAAGTATAGCATGTGTTGGTGCTGGAGCATCAAAATTAACACCGTTAAATGCAACTCCAATACCGTTTCTTCCTAAGGCATTTGAATTTTCTAAATACATAGGTTTAACAGGAATAATGTAAGTTGATACTTTCTCTCTATAATAGTCTGGTAAGCATTCTACACAATAATTATTATATTTCTCATCAACATCTGGTCTTGCTGCAGCTTCACATTCTTCTTGAGTCTTTGTAACTTTAACTGAACCATCTTCTCTAAACAACGCCCATTCTTCATCAGAATAAAATTCTTTAAGGTTGGCAATAAAATGGCCATCTACATCATAGACTTTATCATCTTTAAACCAAATACCACCTTTATCTTTACCATCATTAATATGTGTTGGACACCATGGTCCCATTTTGTGTTCTTGAGGTTGAGAAGCTGTTGTTATAACATAACATAGGGCTTTTGTGCCATTAGATAGCGTCCGTTCTTCTGTTGTAATTTCTTTTAATAAACTTTCCTTTATAAATAATGAAGGATCTACATTTATAGTGACTTCGAAATCTTTCTGAACACTGTTGTTAGTGCTAGTCTCTCTTGGTTCTCTTCTCTCTGGTCTCGGTGCACTTTCTAATTCCTCTTTAGAGAGAAAACCATTATTATTAGTATCTATTGTAGAAAAATCATTTGATAAAGGGCCTTGCACTTCTGACTTTGATAATTTTCCATCTTTATTAGTATCCATCTCATTTATTAAATCAGTGACACTAGGTGCCTGCCCTTCTCTTGGATTGACAATATTATCATCATTAGATTTTGTACTTGGCTTACAGCAGAAGAATGTTACAGTAAACACAAATATTATCATCGTTTTTAAGATCTTGGAATACTTCATAAATAAATGGATTTAAAATGTTTCAATTAAAGTTAACCTATTAGTTCTTTTCCTTTCTGTTTTTGGTTTTCTTATCGTCTTTTGAATAAAACGCTTTTAACTCTTCTACATCTAATTGACTATCACCATTTACATCAATCTCAGAAAAATTAGCCATCAAATCTCGCTTGTCTTTTGCGGCAACCTCTAATTCATTTAATTGTCCATCTTCATCTTGATCTACTTCTTTTAAAAGCTTATCTACTGATACTTTTCTTGGCTTTTTACTATCTAAAGACGCTTCCAATTCTTCTAAATCTATAAATCCATCTTCATTAGCATCTATGGTATCAAAATCTTCAGAAATCTTTCCTCTTTTATCTTTTGAAGCTTCATCTTTATCAATAAAATCATCATTGTTAGTATCTAACAATTTCAATATTTCTGAAGCATCTGGTTTTTCTCCTTTTGATGGCCCACCACCTTGTCTTCCACCTCTTCCACCTTGCCCTCCACCTGGAGGTCCTTGAGCAAATGTGGTTAAACATAGTAGCATTGAAAATACCGTTATTACAAATGTTATTTTTCTATTTTTCATTTTGATTCTTATTGTTTTTATTTTTAGATGTGTTATTCTAAAAAAACTTGTGTTAATAACATTAAAAAAAAGCTTCATGATAAAATCACAAAGCTCTTCTACTATTAAACAATATAAATTGCTCAATTATTTTCTTGCTATTTTTAATACTGTAATTTCATTTACAACCACTAGATATAATCCTTTAGAAAAAGAAGCAAAATCAATATTTACAGCGTTTTCATTAACGTAACCTCCTTTAAACAATTGCTGACCTTGAAGATTATAAACCTCGACAGATTCAATTGAAAAATTGGTATTTTCTAGAGTTAAATAATTGTTTGTTGGATTTGGGAAGTACTTTAAATGATTGTTAAATGTTACTTCATCAACAGAGAGCGTTTCGTTATTGGCGCCAAAAGTTGGAGCTTGAATTACAAAATCACCAGTTCCGTTTGGATTTCTGGCATAAGCCATATCTGTAGTTTGCTCACCAAAAGTTATGTTTTGCAAAATAGTACCATCAGCATAAGATAAAATGGCTGTTTCACCACCTGACGAGAATTTAAAGTCGGCATGAAAATCTCCTTGTTCTGGATCTTTATCGCACCAAACTATTAAATAACTATCTGCATCTAAAGTTGTTCCTGCAGGAAATTGATAAACTAATGGATCTGAAGCATCATCTGATAAATACAAGTTATCTAAACTTAATGTTGCATCTGTAGTGTTATATAACTCAATCCAATCTTCATATTCTCCTTCTTCATCAGTTTCACCTGTATCATTTGAAGCTAAAATTTCGTTTATTACCAAATCACCAACGTTTAATGTGGCATAAGTAGCATCTACTGTATAAAATTCATACTCTGCTCTAGCAGGTGAAAATGCTCCAATATTAGAATTTTCAGCATAAATATAATATTGCATGTAGGCATCATCAATAGTTACATCAATGCCATAAACGTTATCTCCTGCAGCTCCATCATTATGTGCTCCATCATCAAACATTTCTACTTTTGTAAATGGTATAGATTCATCTGTTCTATATCCTAAATACACATTGTTAGTGTCTGTAACATTTGCTGTAATTGATATATCATCACCTATAGTAGGTATTGCAACAGAAGATCCTAAATTGTTTATAGTGGGTTGTGTATTTGTAAAATCGGATTGTGATAACAAATATGAACTTCTTGAGCTCATTAAATTTGTAAGTCCAGAGGCCGTATTCATTCCTAAGCTATAATCCGTATTTATATTCCCTGTAAATTGAGCATCAGTGTAAAACTTATTAGTATCTGCTGTGACTGCAGTAGAGATTATAGCTTGATAATCATTAGCTAAAGTTAAGTAGTTTGAATTACTAATATTCTCTGTTAAAATAGTTTTATAATGTGCTAAATACATTCTCTTGTATTTAGGTACTGCTAACAATTTAGAAACTAATGGAAAGTTAGTATCTGTATCATGTAACAAATGATCTAGTTGTGCTTTTTGGGTCGTTAAGTTTAAATTTCCGCCTCCGCCTCCGCCTCCAGGACCAGGACCTCCACCACTTTCACCCGTCATACTAAAGGTTCCAAATGACATATTTAAATCCCATACTACAGGCTTAAACTGCCCATTATTGTCTTTGTATAAATAATAATTTTGTTTAAACTGACCAATATAACTGTCTAGGTTCACCATAACATTATCAAATGCCAACATCCATATTGCCATATCAACATCTAAAACAGATTCAATATTAGTAATATCGTTATTTAAAGTGTACGTTAAATCTATTAAATCATCCCAATGTGCTAAAGCAACAGAAGGATCTTCATCATCATCAGATTTAATTTCATAGGCATCATCATAACTCGTATAACTTGTACCTAAATATTGTAAATTTGGTAAGTTGGTACTTTGAGGTCCCGCTCCATCTGGTGGACTACAACTGAAAAAAGCATTATCGTTCGAATTAAAATGTTTGTTTACAAATTTCTTAGAAATTGATTCTGTGTTTGTATATAAACCAATTAAAGTTCCGTTAACATAAACATTAGCATAATTAGCTTGAGGTGCATCCATATATTGGTTTACAATATTATAAGCTACTGTTTCTCTCACAAAAGACGGATCAAACATAACATTTGCCAATTTAATATCGGTATAACCTTGATGATCTTGATCTACATAAGTATCTAATTCAATATGAAATGGATTCTTTGTTTGGTTAGCACTGTAAGAGCTATTTCCCTTATACTTTACACCAACTTGGTTATAAACTGTTCCGTTGATTGTTACAGAAGTAGCTTCCGTATAATTATTATCCCCAGCTTTTTCTGCATCTAATAGTGCGTCCCAATTGCTTTGAGCGAATTGGATTTCTATGGTCTGAATAGAATTAATATCATACAAATCTTGCGAAAACGCATTCATTGACAATAAGAATATCAATAGAATAGTAATTGTTTTTTTCATTTGTTAAGTTTAATTTATTGATGTGATACACCTTTAGATGCTTAAACAATAAAAAACTTGCGCTATATATTAAATAATTTAAAAAAAAAACCAAAACCACAATTAAAATGCTAATAATCAAATAACTGAATCAGTATTTAATTAATGTATTATTTATAAAAATAACATCATTGTTAATTTTTTAATTCTTTGTTCAATTGAAAAGCAATTATTTCTGTTTTGTTTCTTAAACTTTTAGCGTTTGTTAATTGTATTTCAGTTTGTAATAACCGATCTACCAAACTATTTTGGTATTCGCGACTTTTAAGCAATTGCGTATAGTTAGATTCAGTAGAAAATGTTTTGAAACAATTAAATTTGAATTCGCGCTTTTTTAGCATATCAATTTAAAGAGATATAATTTTCTATCGCAGGTTGCAATCGATTAATAACGATGTTCTCAATCTTAGATTCTTGATTTTGAAAATTGTCTAGTTCATTAGGATATGCTGCAATTAAATCTTTAAGTAAAACACTTTCAATAAACTCAAATTTATTTGTGGTATTAACTGAATTTATGGCTCCATTGTGCAATTGTGTAGGTTGGTAATTCACAAAAATAATATTTGATTTTTGCGCTTCAGTATATTGACTTGTCAACTCATCCATAACAATAGCAATGGTACCTTCTATAGCTTTTACACTCTCAGTATAATTAGCAATTGAGGCATCTAGAAGTACTAAGTTGGAGTTTAATTCTTCACTTAGTGATTGATATATTTTTAATTCTACTATTCTATTTTTTTTTAATTCATTTAAATTATTAATTTTCCAAGCAATTAAAACACCAATTACAATCAACAAGATTTCTCCTATTGCATAAACGATGTAACTTCTCAATTTTCCTGAAATCAATAATTTCTTTCTTATTTTTCTAAATAATCTCATACCACTTACCATTATTTAAACATTTTATATAGATATTTCTTAAAAAAAAAGCTTCGCGATTTCTCACGAAGCCTTAAAAAAACCAATCAATCAAACTCTATTTATTTCTTTTTTTTCGTTCTGGCTTAGGAGCATTTTTAAACTCTTCCTCTGTAATAAAACCATCTTCATCTGTGTCTACTTTAGAAAAATCTTCTTTTAATGGTCCTTTTATCTCATCTTTTGAAAGTTTACCGTCTTCATTTTTATCCATTTCCTTTAACAACTCACTAAATGTTGGTGGCTCTTTTCTTTCTTTACGATTTTGAGATTGTGCATAAGAATTAGTAGACATAAATAATGCTATCCCAAATACTATTGCTACTGTTTTAAATGTTTTACTTTTCATCTTTTCAAATTTTAATGTTATATAAGTTTAGATGTGCTTCTACATATAAACTTGTGAGGTGTCTTGTTAAATAAAACACAAAAAAAGTACCATCTATTTTAAACAACAAAGCTTCGTAATTACTCACGAAGCCTTTAATAATCTAAAAACAATCAGCTCAAATAGCTAATAATATTATTGTCCATTTAAATAATTACTTACTGCTGTAGCTCTTGATACAACATGCGAGTTCAATGTACTAACAGCTGTTTGAAAATCTGAACTACTATTTAAAAATGAATACCCATCTAGTTCAGTGGTAGCATAAGGCTCTATTAAGGTAGAATATGTTGCGTATTGGGATTGAATAGTGTTTACATCAAACGCTCCATCTACAACCTCTTGAACGTATGCATTGTATTGCGCTTTATACACTTCATCTGCGTATAAATATCCAATTAACGGCCATTGAGAGCTACTTAATCCTGAAAAATCTAAAGGTAAAGAACCTCCCATATTTCCGGTTTGTAAAGCTTCATTATTATCCCATGGAATCCATGTTAATTTATTCGTATCTGGATTGTTGTAGAGATAATAATTATGAGTCATTTTACCATAAGTGTCCCAATTTTGGATGACCGTATTTGTTGCTAAATATTTTAAGAAGACATCCGTATCTAAAACAGCATCTAAATTAGTTCTCCATGTTACTGGATCAGAAGTTCTTGTAGCATCATTAATTATAGTATATAAACTTTGAACATCGGAGAAATCTGCATCATCTTCATTTGTCTTTTTAACAAATTCATTTTCATCGTAAGTACCATAAGCAAAACTAGCAGCATCACCGTCTGGTTTATATAAATTACCATCATCATCAGAAAATTGAGTATCTAAAACAGTATCATCTACTTCTTCAACCATGGTGTAAAGACCAAAATAAATTGGACCATCTCCATTATCTACATAAACAGTATAAAATGCAGTATGAGAACCTGCTAAACCTGCATTTCTAAATACATCACCTGCTACTTTTTCTCGTAATTGGGATTTGTCATTATAATTATTTTTAAGGCTTAGTTTTTTGAATCCATAAAAACGTTGGTTATCTATTTGTGGATAATCATCCTCAAACTCATCAAAATCTAATTTAAATGAAAGTTTTAAAATACCATTAGCCCAAGAAGAAGCTAAACTAGAATTACCTTTAAATCTTACTCCTACTCTGTACCATTCAATTCCGTTATAAAAAACCTCTGCAGGCACAAATATTGGATCTTCGTCATCATCGGAAAATGATCCATTTCCGCCACCAAATGCTCCATATAGGTTAGTCATATCATCAAGCATATTTCCCCAACGAGATTCTGTAATAACGATATCTATGCGATTTACAGCATTATCTTCAAATACCTCATCAAAATCTGGATCAGCATCTTTACTATGCGTTTCCGTGGTCCAATCTGTAGCTTCAAAATCAGTATCATCAATAATAACCTCTACCTCATCACTAGATGAAGTTACATCATCATCATTACTGCAAGCATTAAAAGTCAGTATCGAGGTACTAATACATATTGCTACTAATAAAAATTTAATTGTGTTTCTCATGTTTTTCATATCTAATTATTTTTAAAACTTTTACTATTACTTAGATTTAGATGTAAATATGGTTTTTAAACTTGTGGATGCTATTGTTAAATAAAACACAAAAAAAAAGACCTTCAATAGTTGAAGGTCCTTACTGTAAATTTTTAATATTACGAATTGCGAGGTGGTGGCCTATGCCCTTTTCCTTCTCCAGGTGGTGGAGGTCTCTGTCCTTGATCTCCCTGTCGTAACGCATCTTTTATTATAGTTTTAAACTTTTCTTTTTGCTTATCATTAGATAATTCTTGTATCATTTTAAAATGATAAAAAATCTCCTTGTCTTTTAGTTTTTCTTTTTCACAAATTAAAGATGAAATAGAATCGATTGTCGATTCATTTATTCCGTCTTCTGATAATTTACTGAAGAGTTCATCTTTTAAGCCTTTAATTTCATCTGACAAACGCATCATAATTTGATGATGACCTTGGCTATTTTCTTTAAATTGTGCTAATTGTGCTTTATTAAAACCCAGTTCTTTTACAATAAAATCTCTATTCCCTTGAGGTCCTTTTGATGTATTTTCATTGCTTTCACTCATGTAATTAAACAGAAAAAATCCATTCACTACAATTAGGAAAGCGACTAAAATGTATAATATATTATTCTTCTTCATGATTATTTTAATAAAGTAGATTCTGTGGTTGTAGATAGGCCATAAGACTCCGCAAAACTGCTCACATTTTCATCGTAAGTTGTTTCTTGTAAATTATTAAAAGCCATAATATTCAATACAACAACACAAACCAAAGTCGCTAATTGTAATTTTGGTGTAAACCATGAGTACGTTGCCGCTTTAATATCTTCTGATGCATTACGAATTTTATGCATCACTTTCTCTTTAAAAAACGGAGACACTTTAACTTCGCCAATTGACTCTAACGAATCAAAAGTAGCTTTCACTTTTTCATTCATTTCAACATTTGTTTTCATATCTATATATTTAGATGCATAAGTCTAAAAAAACTTGTGCTAATGTTCGTTTTTATAATAATTTTCTAAAATTTTCTGTAAATTCTTCTTAGCTCTAAACATTACTGACTCTACAGAAGACAAGCTTTTATTTGTAATCTCAGCAACTTCTTGGTAACTTTTTCCGTCAACTTTATGGAGCGTAAAAATAACGGACTGACTTTCAGGCAATCTATTAATTGCCTTAAATAAAGTTGCATTGAGTTCTTTGTTTTCTAACAAAATCCCTGGATGATTCATTTCTGTAAAATAATCTGTCTTATCCATCGGAATTGCATTTCCTGTTATAGACTGTAAAAAAGCAAAACGTTTTTTAGTACTTTTCTTTCTAATAAACTCTAAACACTTATTAGTTGTAATTCTATAAATCCAAGTTGATAATTTTGAATCACCTTTAAATTTATGAATAGAATTGTAAACCTCAACAAAAACATCTTGCGCAATATCCTCTGCATCTTCTTTATTAGGCACAAAGGAAATACACGTGGCAAATACTTTTTGCTGAAAATCATCGACAAGCTTACTGTAAGCTACAGTGCTTTTCAAGTTTAATTCTTTTATAAATTCAGTTTCTGTCAAAAATTATTTGTGTTGCTTGATTATTTTTAGATGCTTTTAAAAATAAAAACTTGCGGTAATATTAATTATTTTTAAAAATAACACTTTTGAATAAAGTCTCACAATTTTAATCTTTTAGCTTACCTTTGCACGTTATTTTTGCAGAACACATTTTGCATATTGAAAATTAAACATTAGTTATGAGATTACATAGAAACTTATGCTTTGCCGTAATTGACGGATTACACCTTATTTTTAACGAAGGTGAGTATGCAGATAAAGTAATACAGCAATTACTAAAGCGTGATAAACGTTGGGGAAGTAGAGATAGAGGATTTGTTGCAGAAACCGTTTATACCATTGTACGTTACCAAAGATTATATGCAGAAATTGCTAATGTAAAAGCACCTTACCATAGAGATGATCTATGGCGAATGTTTGCTGTTTGGGCAACTCTTAAAGGTATAAAATTACCGGATTGGAAATATTTTACAGATACTCCTACTAGAAAAATTAAAGGACGCTTTGACGAATTATCTAAAATTAGAAAATATAGAGAGTCTATTCCAGATTGGATTGATGAATTGGGTGTTGCGGAATTAGGTGAAGCAGAATGGACTAAGGAAATTGCTATGCAAAATGAGCAAGCTGAAGTTATTCTTCGAGTAAATACCCTAAAAACAAATAAAAAAGACTTACAACTTAAGTTACAATCTGAAGACATTGAAACTGAGTTTTTACCAAATCATCCTTCGGCATTAAAATTAGTAGAACGTGCTAATGTATTTAAAACTGAAGCCTTTAAAAACGGTTGGTTTGAAGTACAAGATGCTTCTTCTCAACTAGTTGCAGACTACCTAGACGTAAAACCAGGAATGAAAGTCGTTGACGTTTGTGCTGGTGCTGGTGGAAAAACATTGCATTTGGCTTCTTTAATGGAAAATAAAGGTCAGCTTATTGCTATGGATATTTACGAAAGTAAATTGAAAAAACTCAAAGTAAGAGCACGTAGAAATGGTGTTCATAACATTGAGATGAAAGTGATTGATTCTACCAAACCAATTAAAAAATTGCATGGTAAAGCAGATCGTTTACTAATTGATGCACCATGTTCTGGCTTAGGAGTTTTACGTAGAAATCCAGATGCGAAATGGAAATTGCAACCTGAGTTTATAGAAAACATAAAAAAGACACAATTAGAAGTTTTAGATCAATACTCTAAAATGGTAAAATCTGGTGGAAAAATGGTCTATGCAACGTGTTCTGTTTTGCCTTCAGAAAATCAAAAACAAGTTGAGACATTCTTAACAACAGAAGCTGGTAAAGAATTTACGCTTGTAAAAGACAAAAAGATATTAGCCTATAAATCTGGTTTTGATGGATTCTATATGGCACTTTTAGAAAAAAAATAATAAAAAGCAGTTTCCCCCAAACACCATTCTGCCTCAATTATTATTCCCTAATAATATTTTAACCTACTGATTATGAAACACCTTTACATTGTATTCCTATGCTTTTCTAGCATTGGTTTTTCTCAAATCCCTTCAAGTTATTATGATAGTGCAAACGGACTATCTGGTTTTACTTTAAAAACAGAACTGAAAAACATAATAACTAATAGTCATATTGATCAAGGCTACAATACGCTGTTTACGGGTTACGTATCAACCCACTCTGATAATATTATAGAAGCAGGTTACGAAAATGATGATACCATTTTGTTGTATTACACAGAAAATCCCAATGGTATCGACTCTTATACTTATAATCATGGATCTCCCAACCAATTTGGTAGTTATATTGACGAAGGATCTTGTTACAATCATGAAAGCTTAGTTCCACAAGCAGCATTTAGTTCTGCTTTTCCAATGAAAAGTGATATACATCATATCACACCAAGTGATGGGTTTGTAAATGATAAAAGAGGTGATTTACCTTTTGGTATCGTTGGTAATGCAAATTGGACTTCTTTAAACGGTACTAAACGCGGAATAAGTGCAACACCAGGATATACTGGAGTTGTATTTGAACCAATTGATGAATTTAAAGGCGATATAGCAAGAGCGATTCTCTATTTTGTGACCAGATACGAAGATACCGTAGATGGATATACTAGTTTTCCAATGTTCAATGGTACAGAAAACCAAGCTTTATCTAACTGGTCTTTAACGATGTTATTAGATTGGCATTATAATATCGATCCTGTTGACCAAAGAGAAATAGATAGAAATATCGCTGCATATAACTATCAAGGTAATGCTAATCCTTTTGTTGATCATCCTGAGTATGCAAATATGATTTGGATAGATACCCAAGATCCAACAAATCCTGTAAATTTAACAGCTTCTAATACAACAGACAATTCTATAGATTTAACGTGGCTACCATCTACAGATAATATAGCAGTTATTGGTTATGATGTTTACATCAATTCTATTTATGCCTTTACTACAGCCAACACAACTACAACAATAAATGGATTAACACCAGCTACAAATTACTGCTTTACAATAAAGGCAAAAGACGCAGCTAACAATCAATCAAATTTCAGTGATCAAGTTTGTGATACCACCACAAATGCTGGCATAGGTAATACAAATTGCTTAATCGAAAATTTTGAAAATATAGGAGTGTCTTCAGCAACTTATAAAACCATTAGCTGGAATGGAAGCGATGGAGGTAATTGGATTGCTACAGATGCTAGAAATGACCAAACATTAAATACCAAAGCCATCACTATTAGAAACGGAGCCTTAACATTACCTACTACTTTTGGAGGTATTGGCTCTTTAACAATCACAACTAAACTTATCCTTTCAGGAACTAGCGGAACATTTAATTTAAAGGTAAACGGAAATATAGTAGGCACAATTCCTTACAGTGACTTAGAACAAACTTTTACTATACCTAATATTAATATTGAAAATAATGTAGCAATTGTTATAGATGGTAATAGTACTGCTACAAACAGTGTAAAAATTGATGACCTAAATTACACTTGTTATTCTGTTTTAGGGATTGATGATTTTAGTGTTAACCACATAAATACATATCCAAATCCCGTAAATAATCAACTCATAATTAGTCTAAAAAACAAAAGAACTACCACTATTGAAATTTTTGATATTTTAGGAAAGCGAGTTTTTAATACGATCATTGATAAGACAACTTCTCTTAATCTTCATGATTTAAAAACTGGAGTATATATGATAAAAATGACTCAAAATAACGCAACGATTACAAAAAAACTTCTAAAGCAATAATTGTAATAAAATTAGAAACTAAAGCAAATTTTTATAAATTGCTTTTGCTTTCTTAAGCTCTAAAAACAAACATCTTGTAGATTAATTTATATTTATAGTCAACATACAATAAGAGTTAGTATTGACACTAAATTTCTAATTTATTCTAACGTTTATATCAGAATTTAGTTTAACTATTATTATTAAAAAATATTCTACCTTTGTTTATAATAAATACGCTCTAAATACTATAATACATGAAATACTTTTACCTATTTTTCTTATTCATTACAAGCATTGGGTTTGCTCAAATCCCATCTAATTATTACGATAGCGCGAATGGATTATCTGGTTTTGCATTAAAAACTCAGTTAAAAAGTATTACATCAAATGGCCATACGGCAAGAACGTACGACCAACTTTATGATGGATCTGGTGTTTCTGGTTCTAATGGATATGTAGACACTCATTCAGATGTTCCTGTGTCATCTGGTAATATTTATGAAAATGACGGCACGGTTCTAGATTTCTATTCAGAAAATCCAACGGGTTCAGACCCATACAATTTTACGCACAATGTTGATGAAGGAGGTAACCAAAACTCAGAAGGTGACTGTTATAACAGAGAACATTTAGTGCCACAATCGTCTTTTGGCAGTTCTTATCCAATGCAAAGTGATATTCACCACGTTATTCCAACGGATTGTAGAGTTAATAATTACAGAAGCTCATATCCTTTTGGAAATGTAGGATCAGTAAATCTGACATCTCAAAATGGATCTAAAAGAGGAACAAGCGCAATGCCAGGATATTCAGGTATTGTTTTTGAACCTATCGATGAGTTTAAAGGAGACATCGCTAGAGCCTTACTTTATTTTGCAACACGTTATGAGAGCACTGTTGATGGTTAT
>TARA_R110002111_G_scaffold255696_1_pt1 | contig 22220 bp, 16 predicted proteins | sample TARA_R110002111 | Tara Oceans TARA_R110002111 (sample SAMEA4397363) | marine metagenome | biome: Polar Biome; feature: [ZZZ] marine water layer (ENVO:01000295); material: water (ENVO:00002006), including particulate matter (ENVO:01000060) such as... | depth 199 m | reverse complement strand
TGTTGTGGTTGTTGGTTTTGTTGTGGTTGTTGGTTTTGTTGTGGTTGGTTGTTTGCATATTGTGGTGTTCCACCCATTTGAGATACTTCATTTTCGTTAAGCATTTTGATTTGCGTTCCTGATTGTAGTTCCGCACGTCTTTCCGCTATACTAGCTTGATATTCATCAGTATTGAAGTTTGTGTTCTCTACTTTGTCCATAAGAGCTCTTGCCCCACTTAACATACTTTGTAACCTATTTTGTGGTATTGGTATTGGATTGTCCATATTTTAAAATTTTACTATATTATAAAGTGTTTTCATCTTTTTGTGTCCTGAAGGATTGAATGTTGGTACATTCGCTCTATCAGATATTGGTTTGCGAAATTTAAATTTAGTTGCTTCCCACTTTGTTATTCTATCTAATCTAAACAATTTCCATCCTGGTACTCCACTTGATGATGAATCGTTAGTTGATGTTCCATGTATTTGATAAGCACCAATTACAGGGTTGTCACCTAAAGATAACCCATAAGAGTATACTTCAATAGTTCTTTTACCAGCAGCAAAATGCTCATCACCAGAATAATCAATGTTCACCCAAACCTTACGTTCTATGGCATCATTAACATTCTGTGCGTTAACACCTTCTAATATAAGAGACTCAAATATATTGTAAAGTTTTATCATTCTTATATCTGAACTTGTCCTACGTTAGCTGCTGTATTTGGTGTTTGGTATCCATTTGCTGGAGCAGTACCATTGTATTGATTAATTACTGTGTTACCAACTCTCCCTGATTTAGAGATTAATGGGTTACCGTTAATGTCAATATCACTACCACCATTTGTTGTATCCATAGATACACCAGTCCCTTTACCGAAGTCAGGTGTTATGGTATCTGATAATGCTCTTGTGTGTGTTTCACTGTAACCATTTGCTGATGCAGTTGAGTCGAAAGTGTTTGTCGCTAAATGCGTTGCTCTTTGTACGATTGCTATTTTTTCTAATTCACTTTGTGCCATAATTCTTGTTTTTATTTTTGTTTATTGTTATCGAAGTACTCTATTAAATATTTGATATGATTGATTTCTTCGTCTAAGGACTCATAAACCGTGTCATTATTCATAATATTTCTCATTGAAGAACCCTTATGTAACTTAGGCATTCTAATTCGAGTAGGGTCTGCATTATCTTTGTCTTTCTCGTGAGTCTTTTTAAAAGTATTCTCACGACCAGTATCCATTTGTATTTTTTTTGTGTGGTGAATAGCATCTCTACTATCCCCTAAAGTTTTGGATACCCAATCCTTCATTGTCTCACCACCACTCAAGTAATACTCACTATCTGGGTCTTTATCATCATAACCATTAAAGAATGATAACATCATCTTCATTTGTTCATAAGACATTTTCTTTGTGTTAGCGATACGTTTAGCTTTTTTATAACCTTTGGTATCACCACCATTCTGGTACTTAGATAGAGCAGATGAAACTTTCGAAACAACTGGTTCAGGGATATTATATTTTTTACCTTTTAAATCTGCGTTAGGCATTATATCTTATTTTGTAAAATTCTTTTGTATTGAGATGGGATTGAATCAACCGATTCTAAAACATCATTTAACAAAATTGTTATTTCTTCACCTGTTAAATCTTTTAATGCAGCAATAAAATCTTTTGTTGTTTTAATTACTTCTGGTTTGTCAATCGAATCAAGTTTAGCAATTCCCTTTGCATTAACATCTGAAGAATTACTTTTCTTTACAACATCATTACTTGTTACCTTCTTAGACATGATATCTTCAATCATTGTCTCCATTTTACTTTTAGCTTCGTCAATTTCTTCCTCAGCTTCACCAATGCTATCACTACCAACACCAGGCATATAACCATCACCTCTACGACTACCACGAGCGTATTGTCCACCACCACCCATTCCATAAGCATTATAGTAGTTCATATTTGGTTGTCTTGAAGAAGCTACAAAATCATCTGTAGTTTGTTGTGGTGCTGTTTTGATTTCAGTGTTATTACCTGAACTATCATTACCTCCAATTGGGTCACCATCAGCATCAACTAACTCTTCAATTTCGTCTTTGCATTTAAATTTCTTCAAATCCTTCTTTTTCATTATTTTATTAGACTTTGACATATTTACGCTTTATTAATAAATATAAAGAATTTGGCAATATTTATTAATAAAATAGATATTATGACATTTGTTACGAAAATAGATTTATCAAGCAACAGACAAGCAATCCAAAATATTAAAACGATTACGGATTATTCAGGTACTTCAATAATAGGAACTACATTTTCTGATTTACCGTCTGGGCCAGATTTAACAAGCTCTGGTATCACTTCAACAATTTTTCCTGTTGAGAGTACATTCACTGCTACCACTACTGGTTCACCAACTATGGTTATCACATACGGTAACCCTTATATGAGTGCTTTAGGTTCTGAATTTACAGCAATCACATCTGGTAATAGTGGTACGACTCAATGGGTTGGACCTGTATTCTCAGCTGATTCAACAACAGTCATCGATGGAAATCCTGTCGATTTATCATTTACTGGGGTTAGTAGTAGTTTCCTTGTTTGGGATACATTAATCGTTGGGACTAACATATATGGTAGTGCAACCAGTGAGGTTATATTATATAGTGCAGACACATTAGATTATACGGGCTCAACAGAATGGTTACAAGTAAAAGGTGGAACTGGTACTGAAAAGTTAAGAGTTTCGGAAGGTGCTGTTGCTGGTTATACATTAGTTGCCGTTAATAGCGATGGAGATTTGGAATATCAACCTTATAGTGGTGTTTCAGAATTATGGGAAGTAAGTACAGGATTATTTTCATTAAAACCTAAAGGTTATATAGCCGTAGCATCAGGTGATTATGCATTAGCAGGTGGAGGTGCTTCAACAGCGAGTGGTAATTCATCATTTGCTTGGGGAAGTATGGCACAGGCAAGTGGAATTGATTCAGTTGCCTTTGGTTCTGGTTCTGCAACGGGTTACCAATCATTTGCACTCGCTGGTGGTATTGCATCAGGTGTTGGGTCAATTGCATTTGCAGGGAATACTAGTGCTACTGGTGATAATTCAGGTGTTGGAGGTAGTCAAACCGTAGCGTCTGGTAATTATTCATTTGTATGGGGAACATCGAGTAATGCATTCGGACAGTCTTCGGTTGCTATGGGTGCTAGTGTTCAAGCTTACGGTGCTGGTTCACATGCTGAAGGTACAAACACATTGGCTAGTGGAGATTCATCTCACTCAGAAGGTAATTCAACTAGAGCATTAGGTTTACAATCTCACGCTGAAGGTAGTGGTAGTAAATCTTTTGGAGCTTCATCACATGCTGAAGGTTTCCAAACGTCAGCTTCAGGGGATTCTTCACACGCAGAAGGTCGTTCAACTAAAGCAAATGGTATTGATGCTCATGCAGAAGGTCGTACAACAATTGCGGGTGGTGATGTTTCGCATGCTGAAGGGATAGGTAGTGTATCTAGTGGTGATTATTCACATGCTGAAGGGTCTACGGTAGCTTCAGGATTTATTTCACACTCAGAAGGTAATAATACAACCGCATTTGGGGATTATTCACACGCTGGTGGTCACACTTCAATTGCTTCTGGTGAAACTTCGTTCGTGCATGCTAATACATCGATTGCTGGTGGTGTTAATTCCGCAATATTGGGAGGAACTGGAAATACATTAACAGATACAGCAATTAACTCCGTTATGTTGGGTGGTAGTGGTATGACTGGTACTGCTGCTAATACAGTTTATGTTCCTGAATTAAACGTTGATGTTGTTCCAGCAGGTCCAGCTACTTCGGTAGGTGTAGATGGAACAGGTAGTTTAGCTTTCGAAGCATCGGATAGAACATTAAAAGAAAATATAACAACAATTGAGTCAGCGTTAGATAAAGTAAGGAAATTAAGAGGTGTTACTTTTGATTGGATTAACAAAGAGAAAGGTGGAACGGATACAGAAATGGGATTCATTGCACAAGAAGTTCAAGGTATTGTTCCTGAATTAGCTTTCCAGATTCCGAACAGTACTTTGTTAGGTGTTAAGTATAACCACACAGTAGCATTACTTGTTGAAGCTATTAAAGAAATCACTTCTGGAACAACAACACAGGTTGATACAATCGTAGAAACACAAAGGGTTGTTGCTGAAGATAGTAATATTGAGTTGAATTACCACGGAACTAAAGAAAGTTCTATTGATGGAGGAATAATCGTTAAGAATGGGGTTTCTGAAGGAGTTGACGCTAAGTTTACTATCGATTCTGATGGTACTTGGAACGTAACACCGAAATTAAAAACACCCCAAATAGTAATAGAATCTAAAACTCCAATAAGTTCTGAAGATAGTTTTGGAGAAAAAGGTCAGTTTACATGGGATGACGATTATTTATATGTGAAGACAAATAACGGTTGGAAGAGAACTGGACTAGAAAATTTTTAATCTAAATGACAAGTATTAATAACTTTAATTTCAATAACCTAAAACTTAGGTTGGTTTATGATGAATACTGGGATATGGAAATCTCTAGTGACCAAACATCCATTACAACTCCAACTAACATACTTACGGGGACGACTCTAGGTGCGTATATCAATTTTGGTAATACAGCATCATATTCAACTGGAACTACGTCAGCGGACACTGTATACAGTTTAGTGTCGTGGGATGGTGCTTACAATAGTGGAGCAACTTTAAATGATATTGGTTTAACTGGGTTTGATAATGGTTTATTAACCTACACTAAAGCTAGTGGTGATACAGGAAACACAATTTTAGTTTCAGCAATCACAGGAACAACATTAGTTGTCCAAAGTGCTGATACAAGATTAAAATTAAATAGGGTTACTGGTAGCACAACACCTTTATCAGGAATTAGTGGTTATTCAGGTTATACTTACCCAATCGAGATAGTGCCTGCCGCACCTCTGGTCAACAATGTTGGACAGTATGCTCAATTCTGTGGTGGATTCTATCAAGGATACTACAAATTAGATAATTTCGATTACCAAACATTACCATCAAGAGTTCCTAAGTCATGGACAGCTGAATTCTGGTTGAATAAGTCTACTTGTACTGGTGTAACTGGTACAACATTGAATGATACAACTCCAAGTAATAAAGGATTCATCTTTTATTTAGGAACTAGAGCAGAAAATAAATTCTGGAATAAGTTTGATGGTTTAAATACTGGGGCAACTAGCGGTTGTACGTCTGGAGCTACTGAGTTCTGTACAATTCCAAAAGAAGACACATTGACAACATCTACTGGTTGGCCTATTTCACCTAATAATTTATACGTTGATGAGATTACTAATCAGTTTTTAATATACAACAGAACTTCATCGGGTCAGATAGCGTCGAGATTTACTGGTGATAGTATTACTGTTACTGGAACAACACAACCTGTTGATACTGGAAATAAATTCTTAGAATACAATAGAACACCAACTGGTAAAACAATTAATGGTATAAGTACTTGTGGTGTTAGTCCATTAACTGGAGCTACAGCACCAACAGCAATTACAGTTGATTATTTAACTGATTTAAATGACAATGCATTTGGTCTTAGGATTAAAGATGATGGAAGTGTTGGTTACCGTTCATTAAAAATGACAGGAACTTGTTCAGGTGATACTTACATTACTGGTGTAACTATGGAAGAACAATATTCAGTAAGTGGTATTGTACCTGATAATCAATGGTGTCACATTGCATTCAAAATGGAATTCCCCACTACACTTGATGACTGCGAATTATTGTACGCATCTGGTAGAACTGGAAACTTATTTATTTATGCCGATGGAAAACTTAAATCTAAATTAACGAATGTGCCTGAAGCTGTGGGTAAACGATTGGCTGAAAACTTCGAGAAACAAGAAGCTGTACCATACAATATTAGTTTAGGTGGAGGTTCGCAAGGATTACTTGAAAGTATGACGTTAGATGGTCAAGACCCATCGGACAGAGGATTACCAATCGAAACATATTTTGCTGGTTCATTTATCGGTGGTGTGTCTAAATTTAGATTTTATGTCGATGATTTAAACTATTGTCAGATAAGAAGTAATTTCATACTTGAAGCTTCTCAGTACGGTAAAACTGTAACTTAAAAAAATTTATATTCCAAATACAAACTATTGTACCTTCTTTTTTTGTCAGATTAGATATTTATTAAGAAACTGAATTAGATGGCTAATGATAGATTGATATTAAGAGTGTTACCAAGTCCATACGGTGACATAACTAGAAATGTGGTATTATCACACGAAGATGTGGATAATAACTTCCTATTTCTAAGGGGATTAGAAGTTTTAACTGCAACGACAAGTGGTAATACAGTTACCTTTGAAAAGCGTAATGGAAAAAACTTTGCTATAAATATAGGTCCATTTAGTGCGGATACTGATTACATGTATGTAACTGGTGGTTCTTATAACTCATCTTCTAACGAGATTACATTTACAAATATCTCTGGTGGAACATTTAATGTCTCAGGTATCACAACAGGTGACACTTCAATTTGGTCAGCATCTACAGGGATTTATTCAGCTGTTCTTAAAGGTTCAGATAATATCGTAACTGGTAATAGTTCTGTTGCTATCGGTAACTTAAACTACGTAGGTGGTTCTTATAACTTTGCAGAAGGTATCCAAAACACAATTAGTGGAACTGGTACTAATGAAGGAAATCACGCTGAAGGTAAGTTAAATTACGTAGTTGGTGCTTCTAGTCACGCTGAAGGTACATTAAATCAAGCTTTAGGTTCGTCTAATCACGCTGAAGGTACATTAACTCAAGCTTTAGGTGCGTCTTCTCACTCTGAAGGTACGATGACGATAGCAGATGGTGCTTCAGCGCATGCTGAAGGTACGCTAACAACAGCCTATGGTATTTCTAATCATGCTGAGGGGTTTGTAACGACTGCTTTGGGTGATTATTCACATGCTGAGGGTTCAGGAACTACAGCATACGCTGATTCTTCACACGCTGAAGGTCAATTGACGGTAACTTCTGGGGATTCATCACACGCTGAAGGGCTTAGTACAACAGCCGTTGGTGATTATTCACATGCAGAAGGTGATTCAACTATCGCAAGTGGTGTGTCATCTCACTCTGAAGGGGTTTTAACTCAATCTCACGGAATTGGTTCTCACTCAGAAGGTGCGAATACAAGAGCAATCGCTAACTACTCTCACGCTGAGGGTGGAGCTACAACTTCTTCTGGGGTTTACTCACATGCTGAGGGTTCTGGAACAAAAGCTGAGGGTATTTACTCACACGCTGAGGGACAAAATACAACTGCAACTGGTACTTCAGCACATTCTGAAGGTAATAACACAACAGCGGGTGGAGCCGTTTCTCATGCTGAAGGTAGTGGAACGAAAGCTTTAGGTCAGTATTCACATGCTGAAGGTGATACTACAGTCGCTTATGGTTCTGAATCACATGCTGGTGGTAGTTTTTCAACTGCATCAGGTATTACATCATTTGTCCATTCGAATACTTCAAGTGCAAACGCTGATTATTCTGCTATTTTAGGTGGAACAGGAAATACATTAACAGATACAGCAATTAACTCTGTAATACTAGGTTGTACTGATATTACAGGTACAACTCCAGATACAATATACGGTTGCAACATAAATGTTGGAAACTATTTTAGTGGAGGAACAAACTTATTAAATATTTTCGGTGTAGCAAATTCTCCTTATTGGATTACTGGCTCAACTGGTAATTACTCACTTAAACAAATTAACGATACAACATTAGAAGCTCACGCTGATTATGCTACAGCTATAGGTTGGGATAACCAAGCTTCTGGTCAGACATCATTTGCTGAAGGTTATAGCACAACAGCAGTAGGTACATCTTCACATTCTGAAGGTCAGTCAACTATAGCGAACGCTTTAGGGTCACACGTCGAAGGTATATCAACTATAGCTGATGGTAATTTCTCACACGCAGAAGGTAACAATACAAGAACAGTTGGTAATTATTCACATGCAGAAGGACGACAAACAATAGCTAGTGGTGATTCTTCACACTCTGAGGGTGAAGGTACAGTTTCAGTGGGTCTTTATTCACATGCTGAAGGTGTTTTGACTCAAGCTATTGGTATTGCTTCACATGCTGAGGGTTCAGGAACTACAGCATCTGGTTCTTATTCACATGTGGAAGGTACTGCAACTGTTGCTAGTGGTCAAAGTTCACATGCTGAGGGGTTTGTAACGACTGCTTTGGGTGATTATTCACATGCTGAAGGTCAAAGTACAACAGCTTCTGGTCTTAGGTCACATGCTGAAGGTTCTGAAAATACAGCTTTCGGTAATGCTTCACACGCTGAAGGTAATTTAAACACAACATTAGGTGGGTCTTCACATGTTGGTGGGTCTTCTAATATTAGTAGTGGTTTGACATCATTTGTACACTCAACTAGTTCTAATGCTGGTGCTAGGGATTCTGCAATACTTGGTGGTTCTGGTAATACATTAACTGATACAGCCATTAATTCAGTTGTACTTGGTTGTTCTGGTTTAACTGGAACGTTACCAAACACAATTTACGGTTGTAATATTGATGCGGGTAATTATTTTAGTGGTGGAACAAATCTTAATTCAATATTTAGTACTGCTGGAGCTTCTGCATTATGGTCAGCTTCTACTGGAACTAATTCGTTAGTACCTAAAAATCAAGATGCGACAGCTAATGGTCTTTGGGGTGTTGCGATTGGTGGTGGAACTGCTGCTGATGGTGACTATTCATTTGCTATGGGTACAGCTTCAATTGCTAGTGGTCAAAGTTCATTCGCTCAAGGTGGTGGTTCTATTGCAGTTGGTGGAAATTCATTTGCTCAAGGTGTGGGAACAATAGCTTCTGGTTCTGCTTCACATTCTGAAGGTACAGGTACTGTCGCTAATGGTGCTAACTCACATGCTGAAGGTTCTGGTACTATAACTTATGGTGCTAACTCTCATGCTGAAGGTTCAACTACTGTAGCGTCTGGAACGCATGCTCACTCAGAAGGTACTCTAACTCAGGCTTTAGGTCAAGCTTCTCATGCTGAAGGTAATACAACAACCGCATTTGGACAAGATTCACACGCTGAAGGTTCGAATACAGAAGCGATTGGTATTTCCTCACACGCTGAAGGTAGTGGTACGGTTGCCTCTGGTAGTGCTTCTCATGCTGAAGGTCAAGCGACAACAGCTATTGGAGCAGCGGCACATGCTGGTGGATGGATTTCAGTTGCGTCAGGTACTTCATCTTTTGTTCATGCAAAGAATTCAAATGCTGGTGGTGCTTATTCTGCTATTTTAGGAGGCGAAGATAATTTATTAACTCAAACAGCAACTAACTCAGTAATTTTAGGTTGTTCAGGTATTACAGGGGCAACACCTAATACAATATATGGTTGTAATATTGATGTAAATAACATCTTATCAGGTGGAACAAACTTATTATCTATATTTGGTGCTGGTGGTGGAGGGACATTATGGTCAGCGTCTACTGGAAATTATTCGATAGTACCTAAAGGACAGTCAAATTCAGCACAAGGTGATGGTGCGTTAGCTGGTGGTGGTGCTTCTACTGCGAGTGGTAATTCATCATTTGCTTGGGGTGTGATGGCGTTCGCCACTGGTGATGGGTCAGCTGCATTTGGTTCATCTACTGCATCAGGACTTAATGCATTTGCAGCAGGTTCGCAGGCGATTGCTTCTGGTAGTAATTCAGCTGCCTTTGGTGGGAGTAATAGCGCGACAGGGACTGCTTCATTAGTTGGTGGTGGTCAAGCTTTTGCTTCTGGTAATTATTCATTAGCTTGGGGAACATCAGTCACAGCGTCAGGACAGGGTTCGCAAGCTTTTGGTGGTGGCAATATTGCTTCTGGATTTAATTCAAGTGCTTTTGGTGGGAGTTCATTAGCTCAAGGAGATAGTTCTTTTGCGTTAGGTTCTACAACTTCGGCTTATGGTCTTATTTCTTTTGCTGGTGGGTATTTCTCACGAGCTTCTGGTGAAACGTCATTTGCTCATTCATACTTATCGAATGCTGATGCAGCACAATCAGCTATTTTAGCTGGTCGTTCAAACTGGGTTCAATCTGGAGCAACGCATTCAGCAATTTTAGGTGGTTCTGGAAATACATTAACAAATGCAGCTACCAACTCTGTAATACTTGGTTGTTCGGATATAACAGGAACAACACCAGATACAATCTACGGTTGTAACATCGATGTGAATAATATTTTCAGTGGTGGAACGAATCTTAATTCGATATTTAGCCCTATTGGAGGTGATGTAGATGCCATACATGATAATGTAGCTAATGAAATTACAGCTATTACTGAAAAAACTTCAGTAGATAATCAAGATGAGTTTATTCTTGAAGATTCTGAAGATTCTTTTAATAAGAAAAGTATTAAACGAATTAACATCGTTAGACCAATATCTAACATAGTTGCTGATACAGCAACTTTAACACCAAATAGTGATGAAACCGACCAAGAAAGTATTACTGGTTTAACACAGACCTTAACTATAAATGCACCTACAGGTTCACCTACTGATGGACAGAAATTAATTATTAGAATTGAAGATGATGGAACTACAAGAACTTTAACTTGGAATGTTAATTATGAAGTGATTGGTGTTACATTACCTACAGCAACAACTGCAAATAAAAAGATTTATGTAGGTTGTATATATAACTCAACTGATGCTACGTGGGACGTAGTGGCTGTAAATGTTGAAGCATAGAATAAATAAATAAATTATGGCAATAGCAATAGGAAATACAACTTGGGTAAATCCAGTAGTAAATGCAACGAGTTATTCTAGTAATGACCATACACAAGACTCTGGTACTGATGCGTTTTTATATGTTGAAGTTGTGGTTAGTGGTACGTGGACCGTCCCTAGTGTTACGTGGGATGGTGTTACTATGACACTATTAGATGTGAACTTTGTGGGGGCTATAAATCTTAGACAATACAGGTTTTACTTAAGTACACCTGCCACTGGAACTAGAACTATTCAGATTAATTTTAGTTCTAACTATACAACATCTTTTGCGTGGTACGCACAGTCATTTACTGGTACTAGTGGTATCGCTGACCATGATTGGACTGGTCTGGCTGCTAGTCCACACGTTACTAACCCTACGGTAGGTAATAACGATGTGTTAATTGGGTCGGGTATGTCATTACGGTCTATAACTAATGTGAATTTAGATGGTATTGATTACTTTGCTCCCAGCTTTACGGTATATGCAAATGTACAAGCTGACCAATATGTGGCTCAACTTTCAGGACTTTTGACTGCTGGAACTAATAATGTAGAGATTGATGCGGGAGCCCCTTCTTTCCTAGTTACAAATGCATGGGTAAAATTTAGTGAGTCTGCTGAACCTAGTGGTAGTGCTGAGGGTAGTTGGTGGTTATTAATGAAATAAATTTGAAACAAATAAATAGATAAATATGGAGTTTTTTATAAACCAACACGCAACATTACCATTCTTGAAAATGCAATTAGTACAAGATGGTAGAAATGATTTTAGGGATTTTCATGAGAAGATTCAGAATGCAAATATCTGGTTTAATATGACTGATATTGAAACTGGAGTTAAAAAGATTGCAATGTCATCAGGTGTGTGTATTGCAAAAGAATCGACTTGTCCAGATGATATCCAAAAATATTACATTGGATATATGTTTAGAGTTAAAGATACTAAAAAAGCTGGTAGTTACGAAGGTCAATTTGTTATCGAATTTTTAGATGGTTCTGGAACTTTAATCACACCGATTAGAGAGAAATTACACATCCATGTTTTAGAAAAGTAAGGAAATATTAACCAAATCAAATATTTTTCAGTATATTTGTAAGACTATACAATAAAGTTTTATGAAAGAAGTAGTTGCAAAAGAAGAGATAGGAGCGTTCCTTAATGGTCGTGACCCACAGAAATATATCGTCGGTGTTGAGGCATCTAACTATTCAAACAAGGTACATTTAATCATCAATGACCCAGTACGTGGGAAGACAATTGAACCACATCGATTTAGACCTTTCTTATGGTGTAATGAAGCTGTATGGTTTAGGTTGTATGGTGGTGACCGAAAAAGAGTTAAGCAAGAAATCGCTAAAGCTGGAATCAAAGTTCGTAAAGTTAAAATGTGTAATTCTGAAGGTCACATCCCTGACCGTATAGCACAGGGTTACCAATACTTAGTAACTGGTTCAAGCAAACAATCAATCAATGATTTACAAAACTTCTTTAAATGGGGAGGTTTAGGTGTATGGGATAACCGTGATTTATTTCACATGGTTGCTGCCCCAGAACAATTCATGATTCAAACAGGTAAACGTTTGTTTAAGGGACTTGAAGATTACGATGATTTACATAAATTCTTTTTTGATTTAGAAACAACTGGATTAGACCCTTACGTTGATAGAATATTCCAAGTAGGTATTAAAGATAACCGTGGTTTCGACCATATCTTAGATGTTACAACTGATGCAGCTGAACAAAAGTTAAGTATTCCAAATCCAGAACTAAGTGACGAGGACAACAAGAAGGTTCGTAATCGTGAATTAATTGAATTAACAGAAGAAGAAATATTAGAACTGAATGACCGTGAAATGGAAGCCATTAACACGTTCTTTAGTTTAATCGAACATATGCGTCCTGATACTATTTCGGGATATAACTCTGAAGATTTTGATTTTAACTTCTTCGTAGTTAGATGTCAAGTTTTAGGGTACGACATTAAAGAAGTTGCATTAACATTATCAAAATTCGCTAAAGGTACTGATTATGTGGAATTCAAACGTAATGAGAAAGCTACAATCAAGTTAGGGCAAGAGAGTCAAAGGTATACACAAACTCTAATGTGGGGTTTCACAGTATTAGATATTGCACATTCAGTTCGTAGAGCTCAAGCAATTAACTCTGATATCAAAGCGTGGGGATTAAAATACATCACTCAGTACGCTGATGCGGAGAAACCTAATCGAGTTTATGTGCAGGGTGATAAGATATTCACTACATGGGCTGATAAGGTCAGTAAGTTCGCTTTTAATGAGTCTAATGGAGATTGGTACAAGATAGACCCAGAACAAATTAGTAGTGGTCAGAATGTCATTAAGGAGGGTTACGATGAAGCTACAGGTAAATATATTGTAGAACGTTATCTTCAGGATGACCTTTGGGAAACTGCTAAAGTTGATGAGATATTCAACCAATCTAACTTCTTGTTAGGTAAGATTGTTCCTACACCATACTCTAGGGTATCTACAATGGGTACAGCTGCACTATGGAACTTATTAATGACAGCATGGAGTTATGAAAAAGGGTTAGCAATACCTATTCATGAAGATAAACGTGATTTTGCTGGTGGATTAGCTCGTTTATTAGAGGTGGGTTATGCCATAGATGTAACTAAACTGGATTTTGCGGCCCTATATCCAAACATAATGATAACCCATGACATTTTCCCAGACTTAGATATCTCTGGAGTAATGAAAGGGTTACTTATTTATATTGCTGAGGAACGAGATTTATATAAAGCTAAGAAAAATGATGCTGCTGCAATAGGTGATAACGCTTTAGCGGATAGATTTGATAAATTACAGTTGCCATTAAAGATTTTGGCTAACTCATTCTTTGGTTCGTTCGGTTCTCAGTTCTTTAACTGGGCTGATTTTGATAAAGCTGAGGAAACTACATGTAGAGGTAGACAATATTTACGTCTAATGGTAATGCATTTCTTTGAATTACATGAATTTAGACCATTAGTAGGTGATACAGATGGATTTAACTTCGCAGTACCACCAAATATTAATGACATTAAGTATGTTTCTACTGGTTTCCATAGGTTTAATGAGAAAGATAAGGAGTACACTGGTTTAAAAGCTGTTGTTGCTGAGTATAATGACTTGTACATGATAGGTCGTATGGGATTAGATATTGATGATAACTGTACATCAACGATTAACTTCGCTCGTAAGAACTACGCTAACAACATTGTTAAGGTAAACAAGGATGGTTCACAAAAAATTAAACTTAAAATTGTAGGAAATACATTTAAGGATAAGACTTTACCGAATTATATCGAAGATTTCTTTACTGCGGGGATTCCTATGTTGTTAGATGGTAAAGGATATGAGTATTTAAACTTGTATTACGAGACTATCGATGAAATCTACAACTGTGCAGTATCTTTAGGTGATATCGCATCTAAGAGTAGGGTTAAAATGACTATCGACGGTTACCGAAACAGAGAGCCAGATAAGAATGGTAAACCTAAAGCGAAACAAGCTCACATGGAGTTAGCTATCAAGCATAACTTGAACGTTAGAATGGGTGATGTAATTTATTATATCAATACTGGTGACCGTAAATCTCATGGTGACATGAAAACAGTTACTGATAAGAAGACTGGTAAGAAAGAAGTACAATTCCAGTGTAGGTTAATTCCTAATGCATGGATTGAAAATCCTGATTTAATTGATGAAGACATTGTTTATAATATCCCTAAATATTTAGATAAATTTAATAAACGTATCACAGCAACATTAGTTTGTTTCAAACCAGAAATTAGAGATAAAATATTAGTAAATGTGAAAATCGATAAGAAAACTAAAGCTATGGTTTTAGATGACTTTACGGAGTTCACACACGAGGAAGCTCAATTAACTTCTGGTATTCCAGATGAAGTAGGTGACCAAGATACTTACGAAGATTTAATGACTATGGAAGATAAGGAATTAAGGTTCTGGACATCCGTAGAGGTAGAACCTAATAACTTAGGTGATTTAGGTATCGACCCTGAAAAATGGGAATCTATCAAAAAGGATTACTTCGTTCGTAGCACTAAGCAAAGAATCAAACAAATGAGAACTTTCACAGATAAGTTTAATAGTTTGATTCCTGAAATTGAGTGGCAAGAATTTTTACAATTCAGAGATGAATCAGAAGTACCACCATCGATTGATAAATTCTTTGAACTTGATGAAGAGACTGGCAGCTTTAAAGAGAAAAAAACTAAAATAACTGTAGGTCAGCTTGAGGACATTTTTGAAATGACTGAGTTTTCTGAGTTTAGACATCAATTTTATATTAAACATAAGATAAGAAGTAATCGTAATAGATATGATATTTGGGTGGAGCACATGGATGAAATTGCTACTAGTGAAGAGTTTGATGTAGATGACATTAGTTCGTTAAGTGTTTCTGATTATAAAGAAGAAACATTTAGTATTGTTTCTAAAAAAGAAGCTTCAAGAATTAGAGCTCAAGAAAAGGCAAAAGCCAAACGTGACGCTAAAAAGACTGCTGCTAATCAATTATCATTAAACTTATAATAACAAAGGTGGGTCAAACCCACCTTTTTTGTTAAAATAATTTCCAAGTTAATGGCGTTCCTTTTAAAGTTCTGTTAAGATTTTCAACTTCAGCAGCTTTACGTTCCAGCATAGCGTCAGGACTTAATCGTTCTAACCTAGCTTTAAGCTCTTCTATGGCTCTTTCTTTATCTGCGCGACCTTCTTCAAGTATCATCTGATAATCCATCGTAGCGTCAGCGTTAGGAATCATAAGCTTACCACTGAAATAACCTCTTACTTGAGCTAAAGCTTTTTTAGACTCACCAAAGAAAATCTGTCTGATTGTTTCTTTTGCTGGTGCATTGAATTTAGAGTAATCTAATTCTCCTAGAGGAACTTGGAATGGCATTATAATATTCGGTTGTTCATCTCTACATTGTTCTCCATTACCTAAAGACGTGTCATAGTAGTTATACCATACGTAACAACCATTTAAGTTGATACCACCAGCACCTGCACCTGCACCACCGAAACCTAGTCTAGAACCAGGAGTACTGATTAAGTGTAATAACCTAGTTCCATCAGGACCAGCAGTTACCTTCCACATTAAATCACTTCTTAATAATCTTTGTTTTAAATCGATATCAGCAGCCGACATTAATACATCAAAAGCTGGAGCAATGTAATAACCACCTTGTCCACCTGCACCTGCGCCACCTGCACCAGCACCTGCTCCCATTTGAGAGAATCCACCCCCAAAACCAGTGTCAATTCCACCGTAGAATCCGTATAGAGCGTGGTCTATAGAAGGTGGGTTAATAAATAATACATCACTCATCTCACGACCAGCTGGTATTGTATACACTTGTTTTCCAGGTTCTATTGTAATATAATCCTTTTTAAGTTCCCAAGGACCTCTAGCCTGCAATCCCACTTGTTTCGAGTATGCGTAAGAGTATTGAGATTCAAAGTTAGTTGACCTTGTTGATAATGCTGTAGATATTTCAGCTGAATCTAATGGTAGGTTGTATATCGAACTCCATTGATGGTCGATAACCCAACTTTGTACATAATTAGCGTATTCTTGGATTGCTATCTCTAAATAAGAACACATCATTTCATCCGTAAGTTGTATCTTTCTTATCGGAGCACCTAGGGAATGTCTAAGTTGTTTGTATAATTTATCTTTTTCTACTTGGCTTACACTCATTGTCTTTATATTTATTAATAAATATTTGCATAAATGGAAAGCAGAGACTTATTAAAGAATAGACTTAGAGAAGGTTTAGAACATTACGACAGAAATACAATCGTAATTGGGTTGTTGAACAAATCATTGGACCGTTTTAAAGATGGTTATCGTGAACTAGAATCAGCAATACAATTCTGTGACGACCAAGAGTTGAGAGCGAAACTAGAAGAAATTAAAATGATGTACGGTCACGATATTGAGATATCTGGTGACTTCAAGGTAAATAAACCAACAGTATTGAGCTTGTTGGTTGATATTATCAAAAATCATTCTCCTGATGGAGTTTGATACTTCAAGTATAATTTCTTTGTAATCCTAGCAGCTTCTTCAATCGTGTTGAAACTTGCTTCTGGGACTAACAATTCATTTTCTATTCTAATAATCGGAACCATGTCGGATTCGCATGCTGCACGAACTTCATCGTATTCTTCTTTATTTTCTTCTTCACTAGCATTCACCTCTTCAAAAGGTAATCCTTCTTTCTCAAGAAGTGCTTTAAGCTTGTTGCAGTAACCACAACCGTCTATTGTATATATTTTTATCATTCTTCTAACATTAAATCCATCATTATTTCAGTTACTTCAGCTTCATTGTAATCATTTTCACCAAGTACTGTATCAATTATTTTTTGTTTGGTCTGTAATACACTCCACATTCTTTCAGAAATGGAATCCTTAAATAGTTGGTAGTAAACAGTCACGTTGTTTTCTTGTCCAATTCTAAAAGCTCGGTCTTCACATTGTTCATTATTTCCTGGAACCCAGTCGAACGAGTTGAATATCACGATGTTACCTTCTGTTAATGTAATACCTACCCCAGCAGATATGATATTCCCAACAAAAGCAACAGTTTTAGCACTACCTTGGAAGCTATCAACCGATTTTTGTTTCTCACTGTTATTCATTTTACCATTGTGCGTTACACACTTATACTTTTCAGCTTTAAATGACTTGTGAGCTTTCAATCTAGATTTGATTTCTTCTAACTCATCAGTAAAGTTGGTAAATATAATTACTTTCTGACCTTGCTCAATTGCATTTATTGCAGTTTCAACCGTATTATCGATTGCTTGCATCGCCACAAATTTTCTAAGTAAAATCAATTCAACTAAGTCACGCTCTACATTTCCGCTCTTTCGTTTCTTTTTACGCTCTATAAGGTATTCTTCCCATAAACTTTCATAGTCGGCCCACCCTTGTTTATCAAATTCATTATAAACAGGGATAATAGTTTTATCAGGCATGTCTAATACTTCCACTTTCTTACGTCTAAGTAGAATGTTTTTAGTCTTCATTGCAAGTTCTTCTAGGTTTGAGTTACCAGTTGTAATCAAGAACTTACCCTTACGACCCCCAGGAAGCGTTCTCCACCCCTGTTTAGCGTCACAATAACGTCTAGCATAGAAATCCCAATTATCTGCAATAGGGGAGTTAATAATCGATAATAGGTTAAAGTAATCCATTGGTCTATTCGCCATTGGAGTTCCAGTAAGTAACCACATACGCTTTGGTTGGAAGTATTTTGCAAGGTCTTTCATGATACCACCCATTTTAGAGTCGTAGTTTTTAACCTTGTGAGCTTCATCTAGAATCATTAAATCGAATTTAGAGTCAACAATCTTTCTAAATACAACATCTTCAGGGTCTGACTTCTTTCTACGGTCAACAACTGTATGGAAATTCTTTAGAATATTGTAATTAACAATTGTAAATTTCTTAGTTTTCCAGTTTCTACCGTAAATAATCTGAGTTTGTGAACAGAAATAATTAATTTCACGTTCCCAGTTGATTTTAAGTGATGGTGGACAGATAACTAATATCTTTTCTGCACCAGATTCTAGGGCTGCAACAATCGAGATTACTGTTTTACCAAGTCCCATGTCATCAGCCAGTATACAACCATCTCTAGATAATAAAAATTTAACACCTTCTTTTTGATGTTCATATAAAGTTCTACCAATTGTACCGTCTTTCAAAGGGAATGTGTCCATTTTCTGGTACTTATCAAAATCCACTTCAATATTAATCTCTTCGAAGTATGGGTCATCAAGAACCTGTGTCTTAGGTAACCAATACATTTGAGACTTTTCTTGTTTACGAGTTAACTTCCCATAAACGTGGTAAGACTTATCCATATCTCCTAACATGAATTCAACTAATATTCGTTCAGGTTGGAAAGGTAGTTTATATTGCTTCTTGAGTTCTTCACCTAGGTACTCACTGATATTCAATACTTTATTAATTAATATTGGGTCTTTATCGTGATTTTTAATCACATATTTTTCTTCGTTTGGTGTAAGTCTTTTGACCCTACCTATTAAATATTCACGACAAAGCTTCTTAAGGAACGGGTTTTTACCAGCGTATGCCTTAAGTAATGTAATCGCTTTGCTGCTACCTATGTTGTCTAATTCTATCATTATGTTAAATAATAACGATTTTGAATATAAAAATCAACCCTAAAAAGGATATTTTACATATCATTTATATTTATCTAAAAAGGATTACATGAATAATAAAAAGATACCCATAAATAGGCTGTCTAAATTCTTCTCAGAAGATGATTTTGGATTGGAGGTAGAGTTCGGTAGAGAATTGATAGAAGGTGACTTGAATTTTACAGTAATCCTATATCAAGTTGATAGAACAAACACAACTCAAGATGACACTTACGGTGAAGCAGGTTCGGATGAAATTAGATTTTTACCACCAGTTGAGTTGAAGGTGATTTTAGATATCGCTGCGCCTGAGAACAAGACTTACAACTCTGGTTCTGGTACATTGAGATACAACCAACATGGTAAAATGACACTTGGTATTTATGAAGACCAATTAACTGAATTAGAAGTAGATGTAAACTACGGTGATTACATCGGGTACGCAATTAACTCAGGCACAATGATTTACTACACTGTCAGTAATGATGGTAAAATAACTAGTGACAACGAACACACGATATTCGGTTTTCAAGGGGCTTTCAGAACGATTACTTGCGCTCCAACTGATGAAAATGAATTTCGTGGATTATAATAAATAAAAATGGGAGTACCTAAGAATTTTAGAAAAGATTTACACATCGGTCCAAAGACTGAGGGTGTAGAACGTAGAAAAGAACTTCGTGAAGATATCGCGAAGAATGGGACTTTCTTGCCTAAAGGTGTTCATTACGAAGACATTGATGCTAGTTTCGTTGATTTTACTAAAAAGGATTTAAAGATTGTAATCAATGGAGAAGAAGTTCCGATTATATTCTTAACTATCCAAAGATGGTCAGAATTTAGTAAAACTTGGGAACACTCAGATGAATTTAAAAACATTAAAATTCCGTTCATAACAATCGTTAGACAGCCTGATGTTCAGGTTGGTACGGAGCACGGTGGATACTGGAATATTCCAGGAAGACCATCATACACATACATGAAGGTACCTACGTTTGATGGTGCTCGCGAAGGTGTTGATTTATACAAGATACCTCAACCAACTGCGGTAGATATCACTTATGAAGTGAGAATATTCTGTAATCGTATGAGAGATTTGAATATCATGAATGAAAAGATTCAACAAACATTCAAATCAATACAACATTATATCTTCCCGAATAGACATCCAATGCCAGTAGTGTTAGAAAACATTACAGATGAGAGTCCGATTGATGACTTTGAAAATAGAAGATTCTACATACAACCGTATGAGATGAAAGTTCAAGGTTATATTTTAGATGAAAAAGATTTTGAGGTGACACCAGCTATTAACAGAATGTTAGTTATGCAAGAAATTGTGGCAGATAAAGCACCTAAACCTAGAGTTAGTGTCTTTACTGATGATTTTAGTGGTGATGTGAACATTAATGTAATATTTAGAACTAGTTCTTCTGATATTGCAGTTTTAATTATACAACAGAATACACAGTTTGAGACGGTGGGTATTATAAGTAACGTAAATACAATTGTGTTTAAGGTGAATGGTGTAGTTAAGACATTGCCATTTAGGGTTAGTATCGGTGAGGAATTAGGATTAGAAATAACAAGAGGTGTTAATGCAACTGCTCAATTTTTATTAAAAGGTACGACATTATAATGGGTGTAGGAAAATGTAATGATATAAATCAAACGGTAATAATTAAACCATCGGATTTTAGTCCAGTGGTAAGTGCTTGTACGGCATTATATGTGACAAACGTATACCCATGTACTACAGGGACACCAGTAACAATAAATGGTCATTTATTAGTTAATGATAATTTAAGTGCTAATACAGTTTCTTCAGTAGGTAATATCTTTTCTGGAGGTACAAATTTACTAAACATATTTGCTCCATATGGTTCAAATACAAATGATTTTACAACTGGAACGACTTTAATTGGTGAGACAGTTTATTTCAACAGAAATGATGTAATGTCGGCTTATACACTAGATTTAAGTGGATTGACTACTGTACTTGAGGATGGTAACGGTACAACCGCTAGTGGTAGTTCTATTGATTTAGGTGGTACTTTATCGCAATCCACTATAATTATTGGTGGTAATCAAAATTTAGAGCTTGGTACATCGTCAAGCAATTTATCTAACTTTAAAATTAAATCTACCCAAGCAGATGAACTATATAGTGCACCAAACCTAGCACTTCAAATACTTAAAAACCCAGGTGGTTTTAATGTAAATTTTTCAGATGTAAATAATAATTACTTAACTACATTAGATTTAAATTCAGGTGTTTTTAATTTGAAAGCACTAAATAATACTACTGGTGGATATGCTGAACAATATGCAAATATAGGTGTTGCTGTACAATCAGCTAATGATGGTGGTGGAAATAAATCTGAGGTTGTAACAACCCCGACTCAGGCTCAAGTAGCACAAACTGTTACTGGGACTTCTTTAACTTCTGGTTTAAAATTAGACATAAATACAGGGTATAAATTCGAGGATGTTAGAACATCTGGTTCTGGTCTTGAATATGGTGCTGATTATTCTGCTAATTATACAAACCGTTCACTGGTTGATAAAGCGTTTGTTTTAGCTAATGATACAGATACATTTGTAACTGGTGCTACATTTTCAAATAACCAATTAAATATAACTTTAAATAATGGTACTAGTGTAGAGACTACAATAGATAATTTAAGTGGTTTAACTGTAGATGGTGATGTATTAATTAATGGTGATGTTAATATAATAGGCTCTGCCACTACTATTAATAGTGAGCAAGTATTAATAAAAGATAATATAATTACTCTTAATTCTAATGTTACTGGTTCTACTACACCTGTATTAAATTCTGGTTTTGAAGTACTTAGAGGTAGTGGTGACACTAAATCAATACTTTGGTTAGAAAATACTGATTTATGGTCAGTAGATGATGATTTAAGTGTAAATGGGTACGTTTCTGGTACAACTTATTATGGTGATGGGTCTAATTTAACTGGTATTGATGATACATTTGTTACTGGAGGTACATATTCTGGTAGTACGATAATACTTAATAGGAATGACGGTAATACAGTTAATGTAACTGGTATCACTAGTGATTCTATTTATACAGCTAATGGTACTTTAACGGGGGATAGAATTGTTAATTTAGATAGTAAGTCATTAACTATAACTGGCGGTACTACTAATAA
>TARA_R110002111_G_scaffold79184_6_pt1 | contig 22383 bp, 12 predicted proteins | sample TARA_R110002111 | Tara Oceans TARA_R110002111 (sample SAMEA4397363) | marine metagenome | biome: Polar Biome; feature: [ZZZ] marine water layer (ENVO:01000295); material: water (ENVO:00002006), including particulate matter (ENVO:01000060) such as... | depth 199 m | reverse complement strand
GTAGGTATCCTATCTAAAACAGGTAGTGATGCTAAGACAATGTTTACTGATAAAGTTGTTCCTATAGCTAATAGGTTACCATTCTTTTTCAAGCCTATTCAAGATGGTATGGATAAGCCAAAAACAGAATTAGCGTTCCGTATTCCTGCTGCTAAGATTACCAAAAAAAATATGTACAATGCAGATGAAAATGAATTGTATGGATTGGATACTACTATAGATTGGAAGAATACAGATGACAACAGTTATGATGGTGAAAAACTTTTACTCTTAGTACACGATGAGAGTGGTAAATGGATTAAACCAAACAACATCCAAAACAATTGGCGAGTTACAAAAACTTGTTTACGATTAGGTAGTAGAGTTATAGGTAAATGTATGATGGGGTCTACATCAAATGCTTTAAGCAAGGGTGGAGATAATTTTAAAAAGTTATACGAAGACTCTAATGTAAATAAGCGAAGCGGTAACGGGCAAACTAAAAGCGGTATGTACTCTTTATTTATTCCTATGGAATGGAATATGGAAGGGTTTATAGACAGATATGGACATCCTGTAATTCAAAAATTAGATTCGCCAATTAAAGGTATAAATGGAGAAACAATTTATCAGAGTGCATTAAGTTATTGGCAAGCTGAAGTTGATTCATTAAAGAATGATGCTGATGCTTTGAACGAATTTTATCGTCAGTTCCCAAGAACAGAGTCTCACGCTTTTAGAGATGAGAGTAAAATGTCTTTGTTTAATCTAACAAAAATATATCAACAGATAGATTACAATGATTCTTTAATTAAAGAACATCACGTTACAAGAGGCTCGTTTTCTTGGCAGAATGGTATAAAGGATACGAAAGTTTTATTTAGTCCAAACAATAACGGAAGATTTTATATAGGATGGAATCCTAAGAAACATTTACAAAATAATGTTAAAGTAAAAAATGGAGTTAAATATCCTGCTAACGAACACATCGGTGCGTTTGGTTGTGATAGCTATGACATATCGGGTGTAGTTGGGGGTGGTGGTTCTAATGGAGCATTACACGGATTAACTACGTACCATATGGAAGAAGCCCCTGTAAACACTTTTTTCTTAGAATATATTGCTAGACCTCAAACTGCTGAGATATTTTATGAAGATGTATTAATGGCTTGTATATTTTATGGTATGCCAATTCTTATTGAAAATAACAAACCAAGACTATTGTATCATTTTAAGAACCGTGGATATCGAGGGTTCTGTATGAACAGACCTGACAAGCCATATAATAAATTATCAAAAACAGAAAAAGAACTTGGTGGTATACCTAATACAAGTGAAGACATCAAACAAGCACACGCATCAGCTATTGAATCGTATATTGAAAAGTATATAGGATTAGATATGGATGGAGACTACAGAGATGCAGGAGACATGGGTGATTGTATCTTCATAAGGACTCTAGAAGATTGGGCAAAATTTGATATTACCAATAGAACGAAACACGATGCTTCCATTAGTTCAGGTCTTGCTATAATGGCAACTCAAAAGGCTATGTATTTAGGGGAGAAAATTGATAAAAAAATAAAGATTAACTTTGCAAGATATAGCAACAAAGGAACAATAAGCGAAATTATTAGATGAAGGATGTTAATATAAATATCACATCTGCAGGTTTTCCGAGTCAATTTGTTTCTGACGCAGAAAAGGCTTCGGAAGAGTTCGGCTTACAAATTGGACAAGCCATTCAGTATGAGTGGTTTAAAAGAGATGGAAACGGTTGTAGATACTATGGTCAATGGAGAGATTTTCACCGTCTAAGGCTATATGCTCGTGGGGAGCAGTCGGTGGCAAAATATAAAAATGAATTGGCAATAGATGGTGATTTGTCTTATCTAAATTTAGATTGGACACCTGTTCCTATCATACCAAAATTTGTTGACATTGTTGTCAATGGAATGTCTGATAGACTTTTCAAAGTAAAAGCATACGCACAAGATGCAATGTCTCAACAAAAGAGAAGTGCATATCAAGATATGATTGAGGGTCAGATGGTAGCAAAACCAATCCTTGAGACTATTATGGAAAAAACGGGAGCAAATCCTTTTGTGACCGAGCCGGATGAATTGCCAAATTCAGATGAAGAGTTGGCATTGTATATGGAAATGAATTACAAGCCTGCAATTGAAATTGCAGAAGAGACTGCTATTAATACTATTCTTGATGCTAATCATTATGATGAAGTAAGAAAAAGACTTGACTACGACCAAACAGTTCTTGGAGTTTCGGTAGCAAAGCACGAATTCTTAAAAGGTGCGGGTGTTAAGTTGTCATATGTAGACCCTGCTAATGTGGTTTACAGTTATACAGAAGACCCTTATTTTAAAGATTGTTTTTATTGGGGAGAAATCAAAACTGTATCAATTACAGAATTAAAAAAGATTGACCCAACACTAACCAATGAAGACTTAGAAGAAATCTCTAAGTATAGTCAAAGTTGGTATGACTACTATAATGTAGCACAAATGCAGCAGAATGACATATTCTATAGAGATACTGCTACGTTGATGTATTTCAACTACAAGACTACAAAGAATATTGTATACAAGAAAAAAGTAAAAGATAATGGTAATGTCAGTATGGTTGAAAAGGATGATTCCTTTAATCCACCTGATGAAATGATGGATGAAGGGAACTTTGAAAAAGTTTCTAAGACTATTGATGTTTGGTATGAAGGAGTAATGGTTATGGGAACTAACTTCTTATTACAATGGGAGATGTCAAAGAATATGGTTAGACCAAAGTCTGCAACTCAACACGCCATTCCTAATTATGTTGCTTGTGCTCCAAGAATGTATAAAGGTGTTATTGAATCACTGACTCGAAGAATGATTCCTTTTGCTGATTTAATTCAGATTACCCACCTTAAACTACAACAAGTTATATCACGTGTAGTTCCTGATGGTGTCTTTATTGATGCGGATGGATTAAACGAAGTAGACCTTGGTAATGGTAATGCATATAATCCTGAAGATGCTTTAAGGTTATATTTCCAAACAGGTAGTGTTATCGGTAGAAGCTATACAGGTGATGGAGATTACAATCAAGCTAAAGTTCCTATTACACAATTAACTGCAAACTCAGGAGCAGCAAAAACCCAAATGCTTTTAACTAATTATAACCATTACCTAAGTCAAATTAGACAGGTAACAGGACTTAATGAAGCTAGAGATGGAAGTATGCCTGACCCTAATTCTTTAGTTGGGTTACAGAAATTAGCAGCACTAAACTCAAACACTGCTACTAGACATATACTTGACGCAAGTCTTTATGTATACAAAACAATGGCAGAGGCTTTAACATATAGAGTAGGTGACATTCTTGAGTATGCTGACTTTAAAGATGAATTTACAAATCAAATTGGGAAATACAACGTCAATATTTTAAATAGTATTAGCGACCTATACATCTATGACTTTGGTATTTTTATTGAAGTTGCTCCTGATGAAGAGCAAAAAGCAATGCTTGAGCAAAACATTCAAATGGCTTTATCTAAGGGAGGTATTGATTTAGAAGATGCTATTGATATTAGAGAAATTAGAAATATTAAACTTGCTAATCAACTACTAAAAGCGAAGAGAAAGTCTAAGCAGGCAAGAGAAGAGAAAATGGCAATGCAGAAGCAAGCAATGCAGCAGCAAGGTCAAATGCAGGCTCAAGAAATGGCTGCTCAAGCAGCAATGGCAAAAGAGCAGCAAATGATTCAAGGTAAGATGCAGCTTAAACAAGCAGAAGTTTCTTTTGAAATTGAGAAATTGAAACAAGAAGCTATGCTTAAACAACAGTTGATGCAGGTTGAGTTCCAAATGCAGATGCAATTGAAAGGTGCTGATATGCAAGGATTACAACAAAGAGAGGACCAAAGAGAAGATGCTAAATCTGAAAGGATTAGTCAACAAAATACAGAACAGTCTAAGTTGATTAATCAAAGAAAGAATAACTTACCTCCTATGAGTTTTGAATCTAATGAGGATAGCTTAGATGGCTTTGATTTTGCAGAGTTCAATCCACGGTAACCGTCTAAAATATTAATAATTTTAGTGTAACTTTGTAATATAAATTAAATCTAATATGGAAATTAAAGTAAAAGAAGTAGGGATAGTAGAGGAAAAATCCGTTCAACAAGTTGAGCAAGAGTTGCTTGACAAGCACGAAGAAGAATTTTCTACTACTGAACAAGAAAATGTACAAGAAAATGTACAGGAAGAAGTATCGACTCAGAATACAGAATTAAAAGAGGAAGATATTCTTTCATATATAGGAAATAAATACGGTAAGCAAATAAATTCTCTTGACGAATTTACTCGTGAAAGGGAAGAGTCAGAACCTCTACCTGAAGATGTTGCTGCTTACTTTAAGTATAAAAAAGAAACAGGAAGAAACATTGAGGACTTTGTTAAAATTAACAGAGACCTTGATGATGTTAATCCTGATAAGTTACTTCGTGATTATCTAATGCAGACAGAGAAAGGTCTTGATGCAGAAGATATTGATGAGATGATGGAAGATTATTCATATGACGCAGAGTTAGATGAAGAGTCTTTCGTTAAGAAAACGAGGTTAGCTAAAAAGAAAATGGTTGCTAGAGCCAAAGATTTTTTTGAATCTGAAAAAGAAAAATACAGAGTCCCTGTCGAGTCGATGGGTACATCTATTTCTGAGGAAGATTCAAAAGGATTAAAGGAGTATAGACAATACATTGAAGAGTCAAAATCTTTAGGAGAAGCGTACCAAAAAAGGGACCAATGGTTTAAAGACAAGACAAGTGAAGTTTTCGGCAGTGAGTTCAAAGGTTTTGAGTTTGCGTTAAACGATGACAAAAAACTTGTTTATGTTCCCGGAGATGGTGCAGAGTTAAAGAAAGTCCATATGGACCCTAATAATTTCACAAAGAAATTTTTAAGTGAAGATGGTCTTTTAAGTGACCCTGTCGGTTATCACAAAGCATTAGCAGTAGCTATGAATCCTGAAAAGTTTGCTAAGTTCTTTTTTGAGCAAGGCAAATCAGAAGCGGTTGATGACGTTATGCGTAAGACAAAAAATATTGATATGTCTACACGTAATGTTCCTCAAAACACTACTTCAGGAGGAACGACTATTCGAGCAGTAGGACAAGACTCAGGTCGTGGACTACGAATTAAACGTAAATAAACTAATTTAAAAAAAAGAAAAAATGGCAGTACAAGCAGTACCCGGATTTAACTTGCAGCCAAGTGCATCGCAAGTTCCATTATCAACTAATTACATTACCAACTTTGATTTCTTGAATCAGTATCTTCCTGATACTTACGAAAAAGAATTCGAGCGTTACGGTAATAGAACAGTAGCATCTTTCCTACGTATGGTAGGAGCAGAGATGCCTTCTAACTCTGACCTTATCAAATGGGCAGAACAAGGTCGTTTACACACTAAATATGTGGATTGTACAACTGCAATTGCTGCAGGTGTTGCAACTGCAACATTTACAGTAAATGACACTTTAATACCTGCAAACCAAGCAGCAGGACAAGCATCGCAAATTGCGGTACGTGTTGGTCAAACAGTTTTTATTACTGACAACGCAGGTGGAACAAACAATAAGGCAATCGTTACTGCAGTAGCAGTAGGAGCAAATACCTTTACTGTAGCTTTCTATGAAGGTGCAGGTTTCACTAATGCAGCAGTAGCAAACAAGTTTACTATCTTCATTTACGGTTCTGAATTTGCAAAAGGAACTGAAGGAATGGTAGGTTCTTTAGAGGCTCAAGACGAAATCTTTGAAAATTCTCCAATTATCCTTAAAGATAAGTACGCAGTATCAGGTTCTGATATGGCTCAAATTGGTTGGATAGAGATAACTACTGAGAACGGAGCAAGCGGTTACCTATGGTATATGAAATCAGAGCACGAGACTCGTCTACGTTTTGATGATTACCTAGAGACTTCAATGATTGAGGCAGTTCCTGCAGAAGCAGCAGCAGGTGCTGTTCCCGCTTCAGGTGCTCAAGCAGCAGGCTACAAAGGTTCTGAAGGTGTTTTCTACGTAGTTAATCTACGTGGTAACGTATGGGGCGGTGGTTTCCCTGTTGGACTTGCAGACTTTGATACTATCGTATCTCGTTTAGATAAGCAAGGTTCTATCGAAGAGAACGTAATCTTTGTTGACAGAAACTTTAGTTTCTCAATTGACGATATGTTGGCAGCACAAAACTCTTATGGAGCAGGTGGGTCTTCTTATGGTCTTTTCGAAAACGACAAGGACATGGCTCTTAACTTAGGTTTCACAGGATTCCGTAGAGGTTATGATTTCTACAAGTCTGATTGGAAATACTTGAATGACCCAACAATGCGTGGTGGTTTACCAACTGCAGCAGGTTCAGGTAAAGTAAGTGGATTGTTAGTTCCTGCAGGTTCTACTACCGTATATGACCAAATCCTTGGTAAGAACGCAAAGCGTCCTTTCCTACACGTGCGTTACCGTGCTTCTGAAACAGAAGACAGACGTTACAAGACTTGGATTACAGGTTCTGCCGGTGGTGCTGAGACTTCTGACCTTGATGCAATGGAGGTAAACTTCCTTTCTGAAAGAGCAGTATGTACTTTAGGTGCAAACAACTTCTTCTTGTTCCAAAACTAGGAGAAATAAATTCAGGGGAGTGTCTTTAAAGACACTCCCTTTTTTTAAAATCTAATTAAATTATATTATAATGAATACAAAACAAAAAGTGTTTACCGATAAGGTATACAAGCTAACAAAAGACGCATCCCCTTTATCTTTTATGTTGCCAACAAGGCACACTACACAATTCCCTCTTTTACATTTTGATGAAGAACAAGGAAGTAATCGTGCTCTGCGATATGCAAGAAACCAAAAAAGTCCTTTCGAAGATGAGCAAGATGGAAACGCAGTCTTAGAACCTATTATCTTTGAAGATGGGTTTTTATCTGTCTTAAAAAACAATCCTGTACTACAAGAGTTCCTTCACTTTCACCCATTAAATGGAGTGGGATTTGAAGAAATTAACGAGGAGCGTGATGCTAATGCTGAAGTTGAAAGACTTAATGCTGAAGTTGATGCTCTAATTGCAGCAAGAGGAATGAAGGTAGACCAAATAGAGATGGTATCAAGAGTTCTTTTTAATAGAGATGTAACTAAGGTATCTACATCAGAACTTCGTAGAGACATCTTAGTTTATGCTAAGAATTACCCTGCAGACTTTCTTGATGTGATTAATGACCCTGCATTAAAATTGCAAGCTAACGTATCACTCTTTTTTGAAAAAGGTTTATTAGCCTTTAGAAAAAACAACAAAGAAGTATGGTTTAATACCACTTCAAATAAAACAAAAATGTTAAATATTCCTTATGGCGAAGAGCCTATGATGATAGTATCATCATTCCTTCAGTCAGATGATGGGATTGAAAACTATAAACTACTTGAGAAATTACTATAATATAGCAATGCTCTATAAGTGTAAGACCCCTTCTCAAAAAGAAGGGGTCTTTTTTTTTTGTTATCTTTGCTAAAAGGTTTATAGATGATTAACTCAGTGAGAAATACAGTTCTGTCTGTACTGAACAAAAATAATTACGGATATGTCTCTCCTTCTGATTTCAATTTATTTGCAAAGCAGGCACAGTTAGATTTATTCGAGACATATTTTTATCAGTACAACTATCAGATAAATAAAGAAAATGCTCGTCAGTCAGGTACGGGATATGCGGATATAAGAAAAGGTTTAGAGGAACTTATTGAAATGTTTTCCGTATTTAACCCACTTACTCTTAGTACTATTCCTCCGACAAATACTAACGTATATTCTTTGCCGTCTCAGACGACAACAGGAGACGACTACTACCTTTTAAATAAGGTTCTTATATATAACAACCTTATAGCAAGTGGTACAACTACAGGTGTCGCAGTACCTGAAACAGATTTAATAGATGCAAATGCTACATTCATAACGAATGGGGTAAAGGCAGGTAATGTCATTGGTTTAGTTAGCGATGGTATTACTCAATATGTTACGGTTTTATCAGTAGCTTCTGAAACACTTTTATCAGCTACAGAGAGTGTTGTTAAAACTCAACCATTTAATTCAAATGGTATAGTATATAATATATACACAGACTCCGTAGAGGAGGCTGAAAAGGTTACACATAGCAAGATTACTATGTTGAATAATTCTATTTTAACAAAGCCTACTCTTACATTCCCTGCATACTCGCAGCAGGACAATACTATGTTTGCTTTTCCTAATACTATAAACAACATAGGACAAGTAGCATCACAATATATTAGGTATCCCTTAGACCCTAAGTGGACGTTTATTACATTGGTAAGTGGAGAACCTTCATTTGACCAATCGCAAGCTGATTATCAAGACTTTGAATTACCACTTGATTGTGAGCCGGACTTGATAAGTAAGATACTTCAATATGCAGGTATGTCTATCCGTGAAGCAAGTGCAGTTCAATTTGCACAGGGTCTTGAACAATTAGATAACCAATCAGAACAATAAATACGATGGCATATATTTCACAATATCAGTATTACGAAAACGGAGGAGTTGCTCCGGAAAATTCTAATTGGGGTTCTTATCAATATGTATCCCTCTACGACATAGTCAACAATTTTATGTTGATGTATGCAGGAAACCATAGCTTAATAAATAACGAAGAAAGGTTTAAGATTCTATTTCACGCAAAACGTGCTATACAAGAATTAAACTACGATGCGTTTAAGGAAATTAAAGTACTAGAGTTAAGTATCGATGACCAACTTAGATATGTTTTACCTTCTGACTATGTCAATTGGGTTAGAATATCAGTGCAAACCGAGGGAGTGTTATTCCCTCTCAGCGAAAATATTCAGACAAATTGGTCTTCAGCGTATCTTCAAGACAACACAGGCAAGATTTTATTTGACCAAGACGGCAATGCATTGTCTCCTCAATTTTCAGAACTAGATTATACAAGAATTTTCTCTATACAACCAAGCATTTATTTAAATTCGCAATCTCCTTTTAATGGACTTAGCGGATATAATGACGGGGGGGATTGGTATTTTGAAAGAAACATTGGAGCAAGGTTTGGATTAAACACTGAGACTGCTAACAATAATCCTACCTTTAAAATAAATCCTAAAGGTGGAGTCATTAACTTCAGTTCAGGTCTTCAGGATAAATTAATTGTCCTTGAGTATGTATCTGATGGTATGGAGAATGGAAATGATAGTACCGTAACGGTAAACAAAATGTTTGAAGATTATGTATATGCAGCCATTGAGTATGCAATTCTAGGTTCAAAATACGGGGTTCAAGAGTATGTTGTTAATAGAGCAAAGAAAAGAAAATCAGCTTTATTAAGAAACGCAAAAATTAGAATTAGTAATATTCATCCCGGTAGATTGTTAATGAATCTAAGAGGGCGAGATAAGTGGCTAAAATAATATGGCAAACCTTACAAGAAATTTTATAGCAGGTAGAATGAACAAGTCCGTTGATGAACGGCTTGTACCTAACGGAGAGTATATCGATGCTCTTAATGTTCGTATGGGTTCTACTGAGCAATCAGAGGTTGGTGTAATAGAGAACTCCAAAGGGAACCTTGCGTTAACTACACTTAGTTATAATGGCAATGCACTAAGTTCTCGTGCAAGATGTATAGGTGCTTTTGATGACGGCACTAATGAGACTCTTTATTGGTTTGTACACGATGACCTTTATCCTTCTTCACCAACAGGAAAAATAGATTTAGTAGTTTCATTTAGTACCACTACTAATACTTTAATATATCATTTAATTAGCGTAAATGCAGGGTTTAATGTTAATACCACTTTAAACTTTGACCCTAAATTTTTAATTACAGGAGTTAATAAGGTAGAAGATTTATTGTATTGGACTGATGATTTTAATCAACCAAGACAAATCAATGTAAAAAGAAATTATGCTAATCCTGTTGCGGGTGTTGATGGGTTTTTTAATGAGGCTATCCTTGTTATTAAGCAGCCACCTATTGCATCACCTACTGTTGTCCCAACTCCAACAAGTAGTCAAGATAACTTCTTAGAAGAAAGGTTTATATGTTTTGCTTATAGGTACAGATATGAAGACAATGAATATTCTGCTACATCTCAATGGAGCAAACCCGCATTTTTGCCTAACAGTTTTAGATATGATTTCGCAACTGCACTAAATTCAGGTATGAGTGGGAGTGCTAATATGGCGGTTATAACTTATAATTCCGGTGGACCATTAGTAAAGTCTATTGAACTATTGTTCAAAGAAAATCAATTCCCTACAATTAGAATTATTGAAAAATTCAATAAACAAACTGAAGGTCTTGCTGATAATACAAATTACACTTTTGAGTTTCAAAACAGTCAAATTTTTACGATTCTTGAAAACTCAGAAATATTAAGACTATACGATAATGTTCCTCTATTAGCTAAAGCCCAAACAACAATGGGCAATAGACTTATGTACGGTAACTACGTTGATGGTTATGACATGGTAGATTTAGCAGATAGCCCTGTTAGATTAGAATATATATCAAATGTTATTTCTGAGGAGATTGGGGCATCTGATTTAAATGATTCAACTGTTGTTGGTAATTGGACTTTTGGTGTTCCTCTGCAGCAGAATAACGGAATTGTATCAATAGATTTTGCCGGAGTAAATTTAATTTCGGGCGGTATCTTTACTCTTGAGTTAAGATATAAGTTTGGTATATATGGTGGTGACTCACCTTTTCCTACAGACCAACAGGTAGGTACTAACTTATCGTTTACTTACATTTTACAACAACCTTTTGCTAACGTCTTTGAACTTTTTCAAGATGCTGATTTTCAAGATAAAATAGGAACGGCATTAAACATACAGACTGTTGCAAACGCCTGTACGGGAACTACGTTTACCGATGCTTTTAATTGTTCTGTTGAACAGACCCTTGAGGCTCCCGGAAGTATTACCCTATATAAATACGAGAGTGGTCAATCTGCTGCAGGTCAGCCAATACTTAGTGTTGCGAGTCCTGCTAGTACATCCTTGACTTTCCAACTGCCGACAATGAGGTATGTTGATGACCCTGCTTTTGTAACTATTACTCAGAGTGTATATACTGCTTATCAAATAGAATCAGCAGAGGCTACCTATTCTGAGATTGGTAACCCAACAAGCCTTCACAGTAATCGGGGGTATGAAGTTGGTATCGTTTATATGGATGAGTTTAACAGGTCTTCTACTGCTTTAGTAAGTAATAATAACGCAGTTCATATTCCCTGTGCTTCATCAGCACTTCAAAATAAAATTCAAATAACTATACCAACAGGACAACGTGCTCCTTCTTGGGCTAAGAGATATAAGTTCTGTATAAAAGCTGATAAAGAAATTTATGAAACTATTTATACAACTTTCTTTTTTAGAGACACTAATACAAATGACGATTGGTTTTTGCTTGATGGACAGAACTCACAAAAAGTTCAAATTGGTAGTGAGTTAATTGTAAAGACAGATACTTCAGGACCAAGAAGTAGTTGTACTTATACTACTGTATTAGACAAGGTTGCTCAAGCTGCAGATTGGTTAGACCCTGCACCTATTGATGATGCAGGACAAGATATAAAAGTACCGGGTGGTACATATATGAGGTTAGCAGCTAATAACTTTAGTACCACAACAGATATTGACGATGGGTTGCCTGCAACTTGGACTGAAGGAGAGAAATTAGCAGACACTCAAGGAAATAGAGGTACGTGTGCTCCAATTGCATATCAGATAAATGTGCCGGACCCTAATAATGCCGGACAATTTATAGACTTACCAATTCCTGCAGGCTCAAAAATTCTTCTAAAATACGAGAGTATTCGAATAGGTAAGAGTAACGATTTTCAGGGATTAACTTACAGATACGAACAAAACTTTACTTCTGCTCAAGACTATTCAAGTTTTAGAGAATGGTGGGAGGGAGATAATATATCAGGAACTTTAAATGCATCTTTTGTAACAAGAAGCTCCTCAAATAATGAACCTGAACCGGAGGGAATTTATAACCCTACTTTAGACGCTCTTGCTCCTGTCTGTAATTTGAATGTAAATTTTAAATTTGTCCAAGCAAATCCTACCGCAGTAATGTACTTATATGTACAAGGCGTTAAAGGATATAATTCTAGGAAAAAACGAACAAATAACAAAATGGAAATTCTTATACAACGTGCGAATTCGCTTGTTATATTTGAAACAGAACCTATCGATGCCGCACCAAACATTTGGCTTGAGTCTTCAGAGGTATATAATATTAACACAACCACAGGAGAGCATCTTAGTCCCAAGCAAAGTCAAGATTTTGCAAATAATACCCCTGCCTTAATACTTACTGATTTCTTTAACTGTTACTCTTTTGGTAATGGTGTAGAGAGTTATAAGATAGAGGATGCTATAACAGGGAAGCAAGTAGAACTTGGCAATAGAGCATATACCACTACAGACACAGACTTCAAAAGAGTTCGTAGATATTCAGACATTACCTATAGTGCTGTTTATAATGAGGAGTCTAACAGGAATGGATTAAATGAATTTAATCTTGGCTTATTAAACTTTAAGTCCTGTGAGCAATCATTTGGTCCTATCAATAAATTATTTGCAAGACAAAGAGATATTCTTACATTACAAGAAGATAAGATATCATATGTTCAAACGGACATAAACTTATTGTCTGATGCAGCAGGTGGCTCAGGAGTTGTGGTAGCAATACCAAAAGTCTTAGGAAGCCAAGTTGCAAGAGCAGAAGAGTATGGCATATCTAATAACCCTGAGAGTTTTGTTCAGTGGGGACCTGATAAGTACTTCACAGACGCTAAGAGAGGCTCTGTAATCAACTTAAAAGGACAAACGGCAGAAGCGTTAACCGCAATCTCAATGATGGGTATGAGAGGGTTTTTTAGAGATTTGTTTATTGACAAGTTTAATACTCAAAAACTTGGGGGATTTGACCCTTATATGAATGAGTATGTAATATCATCAAATAGTATTCAATTACCTACTCCTATTATCTGTGAGGATTGTGGAATAACAACATCTATTGAGGTGAAAGAAGGTACAGATTATATTACTTGTTATGAACTTGGAGATTTAGTTGGCGATGTTGTTGTAGACTACACTGTATCTTCTGTTGTCGGAACATTTACTGTAACTTCACTATACAATGGAATTTCAACAGTAGTTGGTCCAACAAGTACAAGTGGGACTTTGACATTCACTAAGGACGTTGTTAATATTGATACTGCACAAATTTTTATTGATTCTACAGACTCTGTTTCTTTACAGTTAACTGTTAACTGTCCTGCTGCAGATTCTATTACTATTGTTTTAGTGACTATAACAAGTGATAATGAAGCAGGGTTATTTACAACTAACCAATACAGATGGCAAGACGGAACATTTATTTCTCCATTACATACTGAAAAAATAAAATTTGCAACAGGGAATGCTCCTATTGTAAGTAGCTACTCTACTATAACAGGACTACAAGGTGGTGGTGTTATACCATCTGATGGTGCGACAGTAGCGATGTTTAATAATACCATTACTCCTGATGATTTCGTATTTGATATTGCGGCTGATGAGTTTAAATATCTAAGAAGTAGTACAACGTATAATAATACACCTACAGATATTCAAGCGTTATTAGCGACAACAAATACTGCAACGCCAATTTTAGCACCAACAAACGGGAACACTGCATACTACGCACAATTTCAAATGCCATCTACAGGAGACTATCTCTACTTGGTTTGGGACTACAGAAACAGTACTCCTATTGAATTATGCTATGATGCAACGACTGCATTAGCTGCTTGTTGTGATTGTCAAAGTGGTGCTGACACTCCTACACCTTCCGGATATGTCATTCGTGATTGTATAACAGGTTTTGATTATGTAGCAGACCAAGCTGCTTTCAACTTTACTTTTGGAGACGTAGTACAATATAAAGTAGGAACAGGTGGTGGCAGCGGTATTACGCAATGTGGAACTGTTCAAAGTTCAACTACCGTTAATGCAAATGCAAGTATTCAGAACGCATCTACTTATAATTGTGATAATGAAACAGATTGTCCTACTTGTACTAGCTATACTGTATCGACATATTCTTCTTCAGGATTGTCATATAGCTATACAGACTGTGATGGTCTAGCGGCAGGTGGAATAATTGGTGGAGCAAGTGGTTATGACTCAGAAAGTTTCTGTGCAAGAAAAGGAACAGTAAGTGTGTCAAGTGCTCAAATAAATTTAATTCAGTTTGGACCTTGTGCTCCCTAAAATAAAATAAAATAAAATGCCAACAACATATTACTTAGACGGAAATACTTTTCTTAATTCTACATCAGTTTATACTGATGCGGCACAAACTGTGTGTGCTCCGGACGGTTTTTATTCAGACGGAACTAATTCAAGAGAGTTAGTTAATTGTATATTACTACCATCTGAGGTATGTGGAGATTGCTCTACTGCGTGTGATGAATCTATTAATCTACCGGGGGCTGCAGGTAATCAAGGTATCTACTCAGTCAACTATGATTTAGGCAGTGCGACAGGTGCGGTTATTGTTACATTTGCTCCTGCGGCAGTACCTGATGGAATTAGAGTTACTTATAATAGTTCAGTATATAATACATTAAGTAGTCCTTTTGATGGATACCATAAAGGAACAAGTTCTGAACTCTTTACTTACGTAGGTTCAACAACTGCGGATTGTGGTATTTCAGGAACTACTTATGCTAATATACCAACCTATCTATACAATGGTACTGCATTTCAAAATACAGGAACAAAATCAATTACAGTTTCACCATTAGATGTTTCATTATCATCAAGCCCTCCGGGAAATCCTATTATGGTTATCCCTAAAACATCTGCAACACCTTCATCATTATCTATAGAAATAGTGGGTCCTTGTGATGCTACAGGTTGGGCTATAACTGTAGCTTGTGCGGTATCTCTACCGGGATATAGTTCTTCAACTTCTGCATCAGGGTCATTCCCTGAAGCCTGTAACGCACCTTTAAATTCAACGTATTATAATGTGGCGGTAACAGGAACTGCAGGCGTTCCTTTATTACACGACTATGTGTTTAGTGATGCCAATGGATTCCAAGCATTAGCTAATGGTTGGTATAGAACCACAAGTGGATATATTGAAGTTACTAATGGTATTGTTACATCTGTAGGAACTTGTAACCCTGAATATATTTACCTATCATCACTACAGGATGTTTGTTCGGTATTCTGTGACGGTACAAACAGAGCAATTACTTCGCAAAGACAAACTACAAATAATCATAATTACTCACAGATAGCTTTAAATGATGTTATTACTCCTTCAGTATTAACTGATGGCTTCTATGCTTATGCTGCAACTTCTACAGATACAAGCACCGGTCCATTCCAAATAATGCAACTAGAAAATAATGTAGTTATTGGACTAAATTTATGTAGTGGAGCGAGTTGTTCACCTGCTTAAAAAAATATATATATGCCTAATTATACACTAACATATGACGAAGGAGTACAAGGATGGCCATCCTTCTATTCTTATGAACCTGATTTTATGATTGGGATGAACAACTATTTCTATACATTTAAAGGGGGTAACCTTTACCGACATAATGTAAATGAGGTTAGAAATAATTACTATGGAGTTCAGTACAATTCTACATTAAAAAGTGTATTTAATGATTTACCATTAGAAAACAAACTATTTAAAACACTTAATTTAGAAGGAGATAATGCTTGGGAAGCAACCATGAAAACTGATATACAAGACTCAGGATTTATTGATGATACTTACTTTGAAAAAAAAGAAGGTGCGTGGTTTGGGTTTGTAAGGAACTTAGGTACTGTACCTTCCGCAACATCAGAGTATGCTTTACGTTCTTTAAATGGTATTGGTAGAAGTTCTGTTGTTACAATTGCAGCAGGTACTGCGACTATTGATTTTCCTCTTACAATTCAGGTTGGAAATATCTTAAGTATAGGCGATATGTTTTATTTTGGATTACCTCCAACTTATAATAGTCCACAACTTGCAGGTCAAATTACTCAGGTTAATATTAACCTACGTGCAGGGATAAACCAAGTTGTTATAAATACGGTAGGAGCAACCTTTATCCCTACTGTTACACCAACCCCAACTACTGTGCCTATACCTATACAGAATGCTTATTTTCTTTATATAAAAAATGCAGTTGCTGAATCTCACGGAGTGTTAGGACACTATTGTGTATTCACACTTGAGAACACTAATACGGACAAAACTGAATTATTTGCAGTTGAGTCAGAAGTAATGAAATCTTTCCCTTAAAATTATTATCTTTGTTATTATGGTGGAAAGTGAGCATCCAATGCAGATTTTAAGTAGTATTCCCCAAGGAACGGGAATGTTATGGGAAAAAATTAAAACTTTTCAAGAACAAATAAATTCTTTTGATGAGTCTTTAACGCATAAAGCAGGTGAAAAACAAAGCAAAGAATTGCAAGAGGTATACCCTTTAAAGCAACATATTGAGAATGGTATGTATACAAGAGAAATATTTATGCCTGCGGGACATTTAATAATCTCAATGGTACATAAGCAAAACCATCCTTCATTTTTACTTAGAGGAAAGGTATCGTATTTGACTGACGAGGGATTAGTAGAAACAATAACTGCTCCTCACGTAATTAAAACAAAAGAAGGAGCACAAAGAGTTTTATATATACACGAAGACACTGATTGGTGTTGTGTGTATAGGACTGACAAAGAGACATTTGAAGAGGCAGAGGCAGATGTATATGCAGATACCTATCACGACTTGCCTAATTATATTATAGAAAAGAAAAAATTATTATGGGAGGATTAGCAACAGGATTAGCGATTGCGAGTTTAACAATCACTGCAGGTACAACTGCAAATTCATTTATACAAGCAGGTAAAGAAAGAAGAAAAGCTGACCAATATGAACAAGATGCTGATGAAGCACTTGCTGAAGCACGTAGGGCATTGCAGGTAAACTATGCCAAGCAGATGTCAGTTAACAACGAGGTATATGGTCAAGAACGTCTAGCTGCTCAAGGTGGTGTTCAGCAATTCATGGATGCAGCAGCAGATGCTGACCCTAGAGGAGCGGCAGCAGCAGCAGGTGCAGGGTTAATGGCTTTGCAGGGGCAGCAACGAGAAACAACAAACCGTCAGACAAACGAGTTAATTAATATTGAGAATGCGATTTTAGAGGAAGACTCTAGACTTCGTGATATTAATGTAGGTTTAGATATGCAAGAGGTTGAAGGTGCTCAACTAGCAGCATCAGACTCTAGAAATGCAGCAGCAGCCGCAAAAGCACAGGGTATACAGGGAGCAGCAAATACTCTACAACAAGGTCTGTCAATGGTCCCTCTTTATAGTCAAAATAGAACTGCAACTAAGGGTGCAATTGCTACTGCTCAACAGTCAGACCCTACCTTTGCGGCAGGATATGACCCGGTAGGAGGTACTAATAAAGATTTTAGACAATTTAAAAAGGCTAATCCGGGTTTTGCAAGCGACCCTAGATATATGCGAGCGTTAGCGGGAGTAAAACCTGCAGCACCTGCAGCACCTGCAGCCGGAATAAATCCTTTTGCTAATCAAGGATTTGGCGTTGGTTCTTACCAAGGATTTGGTGGAGCATATATGAATAATCAAGCAAGCTTTAATCAACAACCTTTTAACTTGATGATTAATCCCATGACGGGCAGACCTTATGGTCAATAATAATTAAGATATGGCGACTAAAATAGGGTATGTACAAAGAGAACCTACTGAACAAATTAATTGGGCAGAGGTAGGGTCAAATTTTTCTTCAATATTAAGTGAGGAGGCTCGTGTACGTGAAGAAAAGAAAGCTGAAATAGATAGAGCAACTCGTGAGCAACAAAGAGTTCTTGATGATGCCGTAACAGGCGACTCTGCGAACATGAATGATTGGTCGCTAGACTTTGCTTCAGAGGCTCAGAATCAATTGTTGATGACCAATAGCCTATTAAAGAATGGTCAGCTAAAACCAAAGGACTATACTATTATTCGGCAGAATCTAGCGGACGGTACAGACCAAGCAATGACTCTAGCACAAGAGTATCAGAACGAGTACTCAGAAAAAATGGCTCGTGCAAAAGCAAACCCCGGTAGTAATATTGGTCCTGATGGTAAACCAATTGTTGGTGCTCAGGCATTAGAAGAATTTCTTATGGGGACTGTTGAAGGCTTTGGTAATTTCTCTAAGTCTAAACTCGTTATCAATCCACAATCAGGTAATGTTAGTGTTGGTTTTATAAACGATAAAGGAGAACTAGAATCAGACCCTAATAAGTTAGTTGGTATTAATACCCTACGTAACAGAATCAAGGATAAGATTGATGCGTATGATATTGATTCAGCTATAATAAAAGTAAAAGATGGTCAGCTAGGTGTTGTAAGTCAAGTTATTAATAAGATGGGTGGGTTGTATGAAAAAGGTTTTATACAAACTACAACAGGGGTACAAATAGCTAACGAGACAACTCGTGCTAAGATGGTAGCGGCAGGAACTATGACTCAAGAAGAGTCTAATGCTCTTGGTCAATACGCAAAAACGGAAGACTCTTGGGTTGAAAGTCAGCTATCAAATGAGTATAACATAACCTCTTTACTTACAAACAATTTAGGTGGTATTGCTCCTAATGGTGAGGCATATACTTTTACATATGACCCAAGTGAGGAGAATGAGAATACTATCCTATTAAGAAATGAAGGTAACAAAGCAGTGCCTGACTTTACTTCAGCACAAGGAAAGCTGCATCGAGAAACTGCTAAGGAAGGATTAAAAACTAGACTTCGTGGTTCACTAGATATAGAAACGAAAGTACAAACAGTAGGTGGTACACAGTTCAGACCTGCTCCGCAGCCATCCGCAGCAGCTATTACATCAGGCAATAAAACTGAAGATGATAATGCTATAGTAGGTGTTTGGGGTCATTTATATAATGGTACTCCGGAACAACAAGCTGCAGCACCGGGGATTATATTAGGTACACAAATTGCCCAAGATATGGGAATGTCAGCCCTTGACAATGAATCTAAACCGGGATATGTTATTATTACATATGATGGCTCAGGTAGTCAAAAGGCAGGGACAAGAACAATACGAAAGGTAGATGAGAATGGTAACCCTATTGGGTTCGCAATTTTTGCTCAATCAGGAAACGAAGTTACCGGAGTTGATAATACTGCTGATGCAGTTATCGCAGCAGGAGGTGATGCTACGAGAGATTATGTGAAAACCCCAAAAGGTTATGATAAGAGGGAACGTACAACGGGAAGTAACCCCTTAGATAATTTAAAGTCATATACAAAATCAAGTGCAGTTCCTACCACTTTATTTAACAATGAAGTTGGAACAGGCGATAAATTTGCTGATTACCTAAACTCTAAATATGTGAGTCTAGGTTTCACAACCACTGACAATACGATGTCTGATAACGTTACAATGACAGGTCCGGGAGGTGTTACAATGGAGTTTAGATATGACGTTCCGGGAAACGCAAAAGAGGTGAATAAGCAGATAGCTGATTTTGTTTTTGCTAATACTCCTAAAGAAACTACAGGAGAATTGTTATCTTTAAAATCACTTAGTTCCTCAAGACAAGGAGGTTCAGCAGGAGACTTTAACGATGCTCCTGCACCGGTTGATATTACAAAACTAGATACTAATGAGTTGATAAATCTAAGGGATGCAAATGGGAATTTAATGTTTACTAGAGCAGAAGCTATCGCACAAGGCAAAAAAAATAAAGAAGCACGATGAACGAAGAAGCAATAAACGTAGCATATGAATTATTTGTAGCTGACGGATATAAAAGAAGCATAGAGGAATTTAAAACTCTGATGCAACAAAATGCCGATGGTAGAGAGGTGGCTTATGGTTTATTTGTAGCCGATGGGTATAAACAACCTATCTCTGATTTTGAAACTTTAATGGGAGTTCAAGCATCTCCAATTGCTGCTGCAGAAGAAGTACCCGTTGAAAAAAAAAATCCTATCGATTCTATGGCTCAAGTGGGAGGTATGGAATCTCCATTACCTCAAGCAGTGGAAATGCAAGATGGTTCTTTGGAATCTGCAGAGTTAGATAGCTTACAAGATAATGCATCACCTACAGTAAACAATCCTTCTGTAGAGAAACTCATTCAGCAAAACAGACCTGAAGCGGCAGCTAAATTAGAACAAGAAATCGCAGAGAAAGAAGTATATGATTCCTTAGACTTTTTTGAGCAGTCGCTAACTATAGTAGACAATAAACTTATTGATAAAGAGGAAGAAGAAGTTGTAAATGAATTGCGTTACAACTTTGGAGACTACGGTTTTGTGTTTCAAGAACAAGGGATAGGAGACAGTATGAAGGTCACTGCTAAGAATGGTGAATCAATTAACGTTGACCTTGACCCGTTTATGAGTTCAACAGAAACTGAAGAAGCTGAAGCATTAAAAATTTTCCTAAGAAATAACAGGGCTGAAAACGAAAGACTTTCTCTTTTAGAAGGTGAGTATAAAGTGAAGACTCAAAAAATAAAAGACGTAAAAGATATAGAACAAAGGTTAAAAAACTTTAATACAGAGACAAAGGATTTTGATGAAGAAGTAAAATTATACTTAGACAAAAGTGAAGAGTTAAAAATAGCCGCAGGTAACGACCCTGTTTTTGCAGAGTCTCAGGAATATAAAACCGCACAATTACAGTTACAAAAAACCAAACTCTATCTAATAAATAAAAGCGAATCATTTAAAAAACAAGGTGCTAAATTAGATAGAACAGTGTACGACTACACTGATATGAAGGCAAGAGAAGGAACTTGGGCAGGCGGTATATTCAATGGAGTACTAGATGGGTTTGCTCGTATAGGAGCAGGATACACTAATGTATCGATGGATTTACTTGTAAGTGCTCAAAAAGCGGCAGAGTCTGCAGGAGTGATGCCTGAGAACCCATATAGACCATATAGATTAGAGTTAGCAGCAAAAGCAAAGGAGTTAGGATTAGTACCTGAAGATGAAAACATAGAGGATTTATCTAAAGAAGAATTAATTGAGAGGTTAGGTGGAAGCAGTGATGGTAAACTGCAGAAAACTTCTTTTGATATTGCTAATGATGCATTGTTTGATAGCTATAAAAAGCAAACCAAATACGGAGATAAACAATATAGAAATAGATTTTCAACTGCAGCAGCGAATACTGATGTATCTATGGGAATAGTAGAAGCCGTAAGAAAGGGGATGAGAGAAGTTGTAGGAGATGATGAAACTACAATCAATTGGACTAAATTACAACAAGAAGATTTTTGGGGTGGAGCATTTATAGGATTAGCGGAATCTTTACCTGCTATGATTGGTGGAGCAGGTCCTGTAGGATGGGCTCAAAGAACTGTTCAAATGACTGCACAGGTTTCTGACCACGTGTATGAAGAGATGTCAAACAATCCTGAGTTTGATAATATTAGCGAAAACGAAAAATCTTTAGTAGTTGCTCCAATTGCTATTGCAGTAGGTACACTTGAGACATTAGGTTTAAGAAATGTGATTTCTCAAAAGGGGATGCTTAATGGTATTCTAAGAAGAGTGCTTACAAAAGTACCTAAAGGGGCGAGTGCAAAAACCTTTAGACAATTTGTGGAGCAGGATGTAAAAAATATGGTAGCACGTGGTGCTCTAGTTGTAGCCGGAGGGGCATTAGCTGAGTTTGAAACCGGAGCAGCACAAGAGATGGCTGAGGTTGGTGTTAAAGACATATATAATTCTATAAAGGAAAAGGATATGTTTGTTACCCCTGACTCTGTTGGGGAATACATAAGTCAAGTCCTTAGAGCAGGTGGTCAAGAAGCCGTAGGTGGCTTTATTATGAGTATACCTAATAGTGTGTCTACCGCAGTTAGAGGACAAGATTTCACTGCGTTGCCGAAAGAGGTGTTTGAGACATTTGAAGCTATGTCTAAAGACTCTAACTACGGTGTTATGTTAGATGCTAAACTAAAGCAACAGGTTGAGACAGGTGAAATTACAGAAGCCGAATCTAAAACAATAACAGAAGACTACTTACAACTTAGTGGGTTGATGAACTCAATCCCTGATACTTACAATGCTACACAAAGACAAGCAGCATTAGGTTTGTTATATAACAAAAACAAACTTGAAAATTATATTGGACCTAAAGACCCAAAATTAGTAACAAAAGAACAAGAACAATTAGATTCTATAAATAAACAGTTAGAGATTATAGGCAATATGCCTGTAGAAACTACTGCTACGGAAACTACTGCTACGGAA
>TARA_R110002111_G_scaffold126741_4_pt1 | contig 22414 bp, 20 predicted proteins | sample TARA_R110002111 | Tara Oceans TARA_R110002111 (sample SAMEA4397363) | marine metagenome | biome: Polar Biome; feature: [ZZZ] marine water layer (ENVO:01000295); material: water (ENVO:00002006), including particulate matter (ENVO:01000060) such as... | depth 199 m | reverse complement strand
TTGGTAAGGACGAGGTCATGGGTTCAAGTCCCATCAGCAGCTTTTTGGTTAAGTGTAAAATGTGGTTTTCAGGAGGTGTGTGCCTCTTGCGTGCGAGGGGTTGCTCCTGTTTGTACCTCGCTATTTGTTTTGTTGGTCTTATTGTTTGGGTTTGACTCGGTGTCAGGCTCGAAAAAGGGGTTTTAAAGAGAGATGGCTAAGGAAGTCTTTGAGCGAACAAAGCCGCACGTAAACGTAGGTACAATTGGTCATATCGACCATGGTAAGACAACTTTGACAACAGCGCTGTTGGCTGTGCAAAGTGAAAAAGGTCTTGCTAAGATGAAGAGTTATGCTGATGTTGCGAAGGGGGGAACCGTTCGTGACGCCACTAAAACTGTGACGATTGCTGTGAGTCACGTGGAATACGAAAGTGAATCACGTCATTATGCTCACATCGACTGCCCTGGACACGCCGACTATATCAAAAATATGATCACCGGTGCTGCTCAGATGGATGGTGCGATCCTGGTGGTTTCAGCCGCCGATGGTCCCATGCCTCAGACGCGCGAACACATTCTGCTTGCTCGTCAGGTAGATGTTCCTGCATTGGTTGTCTTTTTGAATAAGTGCGACCTGGTTGACGATGAAGAGTTGCTCGAGTTGGTCGAGATGGAAATTCGCGACCTGCTGACTAAATATGGTTTCCCCGGAGACGATATTCAGATCGTGCGTGGTAATGCCAAAGGGGCACTCGATCACCCAGCAGATCCAGCATTCAATGCTTGCATTGGCGAGCTGATGGATGCCTTGGACAAAAATATTCCCGCTCCAGCGCGTGAAGCTGACAAGCCATTCCTGATGGCGATTGAGGATGTGTTCTCTATCGCAGGTCGTGGTACGGTAGTGACGGGCCGAATTGAGCAGGGCGTCATCACTGTTGGTGAAAAGGTCGAGATTGTTGGTCTGCGTGATACGCAGGAAACAACTTGTACCGGCGTCGAAATGTTCCAGAAGACCTTGAATGAAGGTCAAGCCGGTGATAACGTCGGTATTCTGTTGCGTGGGATTGCGAAGGACGATGTGGAACGTGGTCAGGTATTGGCCAAGAAGGGTTCCATTCCTCCTCACACCAAATTTGAAGGTCAGGTTTACGTACTGAGCAAAGAAGAAGGCGGTCGTCATACTCCGTTCTTTAACGGATATCGTCCTCAGTTTTACTTCAGAACTACAGACGTAACGGGATCAACAACGTTGCGGGGTGGAGCAGAAATGTGTATGCCCGGCGACAATGTGGAAGTCGAAGTCGAACTTGGTAAGCCAATCGCCATGTCGGAAGGAAGTCGCTTCGCGATTCGCGAAGGCGGTCGTACTGTCGGTTCCGGCATTGTGACCAGAATCGTTGAGTAGAGTTTCCTGATTCTGCAGTTGAAAATAAAGGGTGTCCACTCCGTATTGGAGTGGGCACCATTGATTTAAGCAGGTTTTCGTATTTGTTTGTCCGTAGGGGCATTGAGGGCTGTTATGGCACGTGAATATGTTTGGTTGGAATGTACTGAAACTGGCATGCGAAATTACCGGGTCAGTAAAGAGACTCGTGGCGCAGAGCGTCTCGCGTTGATGAAGTACTGTCCCAGGTTGCGGCGTCACACTTTGCATAAAGAGTCTCGCAAGAAGTAAGTCTTGCTGACCGGGTTTTGTGACTGGTGTCAGGTTTTTGGGTTGCTTCCGGTGGTCAAAACGTTTGGTCAGTTCCGTGTTTTGAACGGGTGTAGCTCAATTGGCAGAGCACTGGATTCCAAATCCAGCGGTTGGGGGTTCGACTCCCTCCGCCCGTGTTTTTGTGTGTTGCATATGCTGCTGAAATATTAATTGGGGGCAGCTGTCTGTTCTTCAGCTCAGGCTGGAAGAGTGGGTTTGCGATATAAGAGTTCGCCTCTGTACTTTGTATAATATAGTAAATTGGTCCAATGGCTAAATCCAAAACGGAGCAAGCGTTTTCTGCTACTTTGGTGAGTAGTGGTCTGTATAAAAGGAATCAAGGGCGCCTGGTGCGTCAGTTGACGGCACTGGGTCTGGTCGCTGTGGCGATCTTTGGTGCCTATTCACTTTATAATGTTTTGCCATTGGGAATGTCTGCCGGGACACAAAAAGGGATCGCAGTGGCGGTCGTATTGGTTTCGACCTGGCTGGCGTATCGTGTTGTGAACTTCCCCCGGTTTGCTGATTTTCTGATTTCTGTGGAAGCAGAAGTTGGCAAGGTGACCTGGGCGACATGGGATCAGCTGTGGCGTTCGACGGCTGTCGTGATTGTGATTATGGTATTGCTGGCATTTTTCCTGCTGGCGTTTGATGTAATTTGGCAGTGGTTCTTCAGGCTGATCAATTTTCTTCAAATTTGAAGCAGAGATGTTCGGCTTTCGGTGAATTGCGGAGATTTTTAATCTCTGCTTCTTGAATAAATTGTGATTCCTGCTCATTATGGGCGATTCCTGTTTTGGGCAATCTCTTCTATTGCAGCATCAGAGTGAAATTTTGGGGTATCCGTATGTGACGGGCCCTGTTGAAGGTGTCTCATGAGTAATGATTCGGATTCTGAACTTGCCTCTGAAAATTCAGAGAGCCCTGAAAAACCGGAGAGTACTGAAATACCGGAGAGCTCTGAAAAGCGCCTGTGGTATGTATTGAAAGTACAGAGTAACCGGGAAAAATCGATTCGAGAGGCATTGGTTAGAGGGATTAAGAGAGACGGGCTTGAAGAGTATTTTGGGGAAATTATTATCCCTACGGAAAAAGTCGTTGAAACAAAAGGTGGCAAAAAACGCGTTTTTGAACGCAAGCTTTATCCTGGTTATCTCATGATCCAGGTCGAGCTGAATGATGACAGCTGGTATCTGGTACGGTCCACGAATGGAGTGGGCGACTTTACCGGATCAGCAGGTCAGCCGATTCCGATGCAGGATCACGAAATTGCCCGTATGCTCGGTCGGGAAGAATCAAAAGAAGAGACGCCGGTTAAAATTAAGTTAGATTTTCAGGGTGGTGATGTTGTCAAGATCAAGGATGGCACCTTCGAAGGGTTCGAAGGCACAATCGATACGGTTGATGAAGCCAGTGGCAAGGTTACTGTTCTGATTGAAATATTCAGTCGCCCGACTCCGACCGAACTGGAGTATTGGCAGATTGAAAAGGTTTGACAGATCTTTTGGTTCTGTCTGAAACGAATTTGATTCATATTTATAAAGTGTTTTGAAAGTCGGTCAAATGGCTAAGCAGCTTGTTACAGAAGTTAAAGTGCAGATTACCGGTGGTCAGGCCACCCCCGCTCCTCCTGTGGGTACTGCCCTGGGCCCTCACGGGGTCAATATTGGTCAGTTTGTTCAGCAGTTTAACGAGCGCACCAAAGAATTTGCCGGTACCGTGATTCCGGTTGTGATCAGTGTTTATAATGACCGTTCTTTTGAATTTGTTCTGAAGAGCCCACCAGCTGCTGTTTTATTAAAGCAGGCAGCTCAGATCGCAAAAGGATCTGATAATCCCAAAAAGAATAAAGTGGGAAAAGTGACTGTCAGTCAGTTGAAAGAAATCGCAAAAACCAAGTTTGAAGATCTGAACGCCCCGAATATTGATCAGGCTGTGAAGATTATTGCTGGTACCGCCCGCAGCATGGGGCTTGAGGTAGAAAAGTAATCTTTTCGCCAGGGGTCATTCAGGCCGGTTTTGAGCGAAAATAAATTAATCTAGAAACCGTTTTTCGGATAGAGTGTCATGGGAAATCAGACCAAACGAACGAAATTTTACAGTGAAAAAATGACTGGACTCAAGTCCGTCGGCCTGGAAGAGGCTGTCGGAGTCTTGAAGTCGCTGGATGTTGGTCTGCCAGCAGCCATCAAGCCAATTAAGATGGATCAGACGGTCGAGCTGGCTGTGCGGTTGGGCGTCGATCCACGTCAGGCTGACCAGTTGGTGCGTGGTTCCATTATCCTGCCTCATGGTATTGGTAAAACACAGCGAGTCGTTGTGTTTGCTCAAGGTGCCAACCAGGAAGCTGCAGAAGCAGCCGGCGCTGATGTCGTGGGCGGCAAGGAGCTGGCTGAGAAAATCAAGGGTGGCTGGCTCGATTTCGATGTGGCGATTGCCACGCCGGACATGATGGGCGTTGTTGGACCGCTGGGGCGTGTATTAGGTCCTCGTGGGTTGATGCCGTCTCCTCGTGCCGGAACCGTCACTCAGGATGTGGCCAACGCCGTCAAGGAATACAAGGCGGGTAAAGTTGAGTTTCGTGTGGATGCAGGCGGAAACGTACATTGCCGGGTTGGCAAGATGTCATTCGATGCGGAACAGTTGGTTGATAATATTCGGGCCATGTTGAAGTTTCTGGAGTCATTGCGTCCCTCTTCTGCCAAGGGGGTCTATGTGCGAAACATTACGATTTCCTCAACGATGGGTCCCGGGATTGCCATTGCAGTCTAAAACGTTGTGAATTCGGCTTGTTTTTTTCAGGTTCCAATCGCTAAAAACGACTGTTTTCGCCATTCAATATGCTGAAAGAGATCTAATGAGTAAATTTGTAAAAGAAATGATTATCGCTGAGATTGAATCTCGGATTGGCGCCGTGCGAGATTTCGTCGTCGTGGATTCTGCGAAATTAGATGCGATTACCGATAATGATTTTCGCATCAAGTTGCAGGAGCGGGGAATCAACACACTGACCGTGAAGAATTCCCTGGCCCGTCGCGCTCTGGCGAATGTTGGTGTGGAAGGCGTGGGAGAAGTTTTCAAAGGTCCTTCGACACTGGTCTGGGGCGGAGAAGACATCGTCGCTCTTTCAAAAGAGATGACGAAATGGGCCTCTAGTATTAAAGAGCTGGACATCAAAGGCGGATTGACTGAGGGCACTTCGCTCTCGTCAGACGATGTCGAAGTATTAAGTAAGAGTCCTGGTCGAATGGAATTGATTGGCCAAATTGCGTCCCGGATCCTCGGACCTGGTTCACAACTGGCAGGGGCGATCCAAGGTCCTGGTGGGATGCTTGCAGGACAGATTAAGACAATCTCGGAAGGGGATGAGTCATAAGTCGGTGTTCCGTATTATGGCTTTTGATTTGAGTGTAAAAATTTGTAGCAACTGCTGTAAAAAATGCAGCGTTGATTTGATTTAGACTGTTGAGAGATTTTATTTTACGCATCCGTGCGAAAGGAACGAGACGATGGCGACAGCCGAAGCAACAACTGAATTTGGTGCAGAGACCAAAGAACTGGGCGACAAAATTGCTGGATTGACTTTGCTCCAGGCCAGAGAATTGGCTGACTACCTTGACGAAGTTCACGGTATTAAAGCCGCCGCTGGCGGAGCTGTTATGATGGCTGGTCCTGCTGCAGCGACAGCCGAAGCTGCTGCAGAACAAACCGAATTCGATGTCATTTTGACCGGATTTGGCGATAGCAAGATCCCCGTGATCAAAGTGGTTCGTGGTGCATCAGGTCTTGGTTTGAAAGAAGCCAAGGATCTGGTTGAAGGGGCTCCTAAGCCGCTCAAGCAAGGTGTCTCGAAAGAAGATGCAGAAGCTCTGGTTAAGGAAATTGAAGCAGCAGGCGGTACTGCTGAACTGAAATAAGTAGTTTAAGAAAGAAGCCGTCGGGTTGTAACCTGTGCTGAAAATCGTTTTGGCACAGGTTGGCGTCATACTGTAAGTATGTACAATGGCGGTTTTTTTCTTCGTACAATTGAAGTGTTCTGCAACTCAGTCTAGAATAGTCGCTGGTTCCGGTTCGGCACGACATCAGGTCGTACAGAGTCTCCCTGCCTTGATATTCTGCGCCCAGGAGCATATATCATCAGTTGTATGTACTGCTTAACGTTTGTTTCTGTAAGTTTATCTGCTTCGATCAGTCATCGTGTCAGTCCCATTTGGTCTAAGCAATCGACTCATTGTACTCTCTTTTGAATAGCAAAGTAGTATTGAGCGATTTATCAGGCTTTAAATTAGTCGAGCGATTCGCTTTAAATGCAGCATTTGGGGCTGTATTCTCTCGAGGTACGCGCTGCTGTTCCTCGCTATTCTTGGTTTGTGCTCTGTCAGGTTTGTACCCTATGCTTGCGCAGAGCATTTCCACATCTGGCACCAGGTAAGTAGAAAAGATCATCTTAATGCCGATTCCAGCACAGCGAACGATACCCACTCATTCGGTAAAAAACTTTGGTAAAATTGAACATAGTTTTGAATTGTCTGACCTGACGCAAATTCAGACATCGTCGTATGCAAAATTTCTTCAGGCAGATAAATCGCCACGCGAGCGAAAAAACCAGGGGCTTGAGGAAATATTGCGAGAAATATTTCCCATCGAAAGTTATCAGGGGCAATACCAGTTAGAGTACGTCAAGTACGAACTAGGCAAGCCTCGTTATACCCCCACTGAATGCCGCCAGTTGCGGATGACCTACGGTCGCCCGTTTCGAGTCTGGCTGCGTTTAGTCAAAGAACAGCCTATCGAAGAAGAAGTTTACCTGGGTGATCTGCCCGTCATGATCGGCGGCGGTGAATTTATCATCAATGGTGCCGAACGTTGTATCGTCAGTCAGTTGCATCGTTCTCCCGGCGTGGATTTTGTACTCAGTTCTGAACCTGGCGAGAAGAAAGAATATTCTTGTCGTGTGATTCCGGAACGAGGCAGCTGGATCGAACTGGTCGTCAGCAAAAAAGATACACTGGGCGTGCGGATTGACCAGAGCGGTAAATTTTCTGCAATGACTCTCTTGCGGGCCATGTCGAAAGATTATTCATCAGACACCGATCTCGTCAAAATGTTCTACGAGACGAAATCGGAAAAAATCGTTGCTGCGTCTGCTGCTGAGAAGCTGATTGGGAAAGTGGTTGCCGAAGACTTGGTTTATCCGCCCGGTCATGAACGATGCGGCGAAATTATTCTGGATTGTTGTGGAACAATTACGGAAGAAATGATCGAAGAGATCTGTGATACCGGCTTGAAAAAGATTGAAATTGTCGCGGAAGTCAACGACATTCTTGTGCTGCAGAGTATCGCCGAAGATCCAACTTCAACTCATGAAGAAGCATTGCTGAGAATTTATTCGCGTCTGCGTCCGGGGAATCCTCCGCAGCTGGAACGTGCCATTGATTTGTTCAGAGAAAAGTTCTTTGACGTCAACCGTTATCGGCTGGGACGTGTCGGGCGATTCAGAATCAATCGCAAATTCAAACAGGATGTACCTGATACCGAGATGACACTTCGTCCGGAAGACTTTATTAACTCGATCCGTTATCTGGTACGATTGCGGGTTGGCGAATCTTCTGCGTATGTTGACGATATCGACAATCTTGGAAACAGACGTCTGCGTACGATTGACGAACTGGCGTCGGACGAAATTCGTAAAGGGTTTCTCAAACTGCGTCGAACCGTACAGGAACGCATGACTCAAAAAGACGTGGAAGAAATGTCTCCGCGGACATTGATCAATCCGAAAAGTGTTTCGGCGGCGATTGATTTCTTCTTCGGTCGTAGTGAATTATCACAGGTGGTTGACCAGACGAACCCACTGTCGATGTTAACACACGAACGTCGGCTGAGTGCATTAGGCCCTGGCGGTTTGAACCGAAAACGTGCCGGATTCGAAGTCCGCGATGTGCACATTTCTCACTACGGGCGAATTTGTCCGATTGAGACTCCTGAAGGTACCAACATTGGTCTGATTTCCAGTTTGAGTATTTTCTCAAAAGTGGACGACTACGGGTTTCTGGTCACGCCGTACCGGTGTGTGAAAAACGGGAAACTGACGGACGAAGTGCACTGGATGCGTGCTGATGAAGAAGCTGAGGTACACGTTGCACCCGCTGATACACCGGTCGAAAACGGTAAATTCGCTGAAGATCGTGTGATGGCCCGATTCCGTGATGACGTGGTGTGGATTGCCGGCAGTGATGTTGACTACATCGACGTTGACCCCGCACAGATGGTGGGGATTTCAGCCGGACTGATTCCGTTCCTCGAACACGACGACGCGAACCGTGCTTTGATGGGATCGAACATGCAACGCCAGGCCGTGCCTCTGTTGATTTCTGAACCGCCGCTGGTTGGTACGGGGATGGAAGTGGCAGTCGCGCAGAACTCAGGTATGGTTGTGCGGGCTGAAAAAGCCGGCAAGGTGACCTACGTTGATGGAAACGTTGTTGAAGTGAATGGCAAGAAGTATCACCTGCGGAAATACGAAGGCCTGAATGAGCGAACCTGTCTGAATCAGACTCCCGCCGTCAAAATGGGAGACATGGTCAAAAAAGATCAGATTCTCTGCAACAGTGCTGCCGCTTCGGACGGACTGCTCGCACTCGGGCGAAACGTACTGGTCGGTTTCATGTCGTGGGACGGTTATAATTACGAAGATGCGATTATTCTGTCAGAGCGTCTGGTGAAGGAAGATGTTTACACTTCAATTCACATTGACGAATTTGATGTCGAAATTCGTGAAACAAAACTGGGCCGCGAAGAATTTACACGTGATATTCCCAACGTCAGTGAAAAAGCCTTAAGGCACATCAGTGAAGACGGAATTATCAAAGTGGGAACTCGCGTTCGCCAGGGAGACATTCTGGTCGGAAAGGTTTCACCGAAAGCCAAGGCAGAACTCACCCCGGAAGAAAAACTGCTGCACGCGATCTTTGGTCGTGCAGGTGAAGATGTCAAGAACGAATCGTTAGAGGCATCCAGCGGTGTGGAAGGTATCGTCATTCATACCGAGAAATTTGCCCGACGGATGAGTCTGACCGATTTCGAACGCAAGAAATATGACGAAGAACTGAAGCAGGTCGAAGAAAAAGGCAATCAGGAAATCGCCAGCGAGTTCCGTGAGTTTTTGAAGACCTTCGAAGGCGCCCTGGGACAACCACTGGTTGACGATGATGGTCGTAAGATTCGTGAAATTATTGAAGACAAATTTGTCTCTCAGTATGCACATGATTTTCTGTCTCATCTGGATAACCTTGATATCCGCAGCCCGCAGAAAAAAGCGGATTGCCGTGCGATCATTGAAGAGTCATGGCCGTTGATCGAAGACGTGATTGAAACTTGCGATCAGCGCGTCAACAGTATGAAACGCGGCGAAGAATTACCCAACGGTGTGCTGCAGATGGTGAAGGTCTATGTGGCTTCCAAACGGCAGATTTCCGTGGGAGACAAAATGGCCGGTCGTCACGGTAATAAAGGGGTGATCTCCAAAGTATTGCCGATTGAAGACATGCCCTTTACCGAAGATGGCACTCCGATTGACATCATGTTAAATCCGCTGGGGGTTCCCAGTCGTATGAACGTGGGTCAGATTCTCGAAACCCATCTGGGCTGGGCTGCCGAAAAGCATGGTTTCCGTGCGGTCTGTCCGGTTTTTGACGGGGCAAAAGAAGAGTTGATCATGGAATATCTGGATAGTTGCGGTCTGCCTAAAGATGGTAAGGCCCAGTTATACGATGGTCGTACGGGAGAAGCTTACGAACAGAAAACAACAGTGGGGCAGATTTACATGTTGAAACTGCATCACCTTGTAGATGATAAAGTTCATGCCCGTTCGACAGGTCCTTACTCGCTGATTACTCAGCAGCCTTTAGGTGGTAAAGCCCGGTTTGGTGGACAGCGATTCGGGGAAATGGAAGTCTGGGCTCTGGAAGCGTACGGTGCTGCTTACATTCTGCAGGAACTCTTGACAGTGAAGAGTGACGATGTCGAAGGCCGTACTAAGATTTATGAATCAATGGTAAATGGTGAAAACACATTGGAAGCCGGTACGCCAGCCAGTTTTGATGTGTTAAACAACGAAATTCGTGGACTTGGTTTGAATCTACAGCTGGAAAAAAATCCCGGTTGATGCTTTTTCCTTCGGAAATGGAATGTGGCGTCAAAAGTGACGGTTTCTTTTTCAGGATCAATGTCTGATCATAATTAGTTCAGAAGATAAGGAGCGTGCACAGTGAGTGTTGCACAGACAGCTTACGAGCGGATTAACGATTACGGTTCCGTAAAAATTGGTTTAGCCAGTCCACATGACATTCGGAGCTGGTCGTTTGGCGAAGTGAAAAAGCCGGAAACGATCAACTATCGAACTTATCGTCCAGAACGCGATGGTTTATTCTGCGAGCGGATTTTTGGTCCTGAAAAAGACTGGGAATGTGCCTGCGGAAAATACCGTGGCATGAAATACAAAGGGATGATCTGTGATCGTTGTGGCGTCAAGGTAACTCACAGTCGCGTCCGCAGAAAACGGATGGGGCATATTGAACTGGCTGCGCCGATCGTGCATATCTGGTTCTTCAAATCCATGCCCAGCCGCCTGGGTGCGTTGCTGAACATGAAGACGACGGCTTTGGAAAAAGTCGTTTACTTCCAGGATTACGTTGTCACCGATCCAGGGGATACACCTCTGGAAATGTGTCAGACGATGACCGAAGAAGAAGCACGTCAGAACCAGGCCAAGTATGGTCCCGGCTCGTTCGAAATTGATATGGGTGCAGAAGCGGTTAAAAAACTGCTGATGAGCCTGAACCTTGTGGAGATTTCTGAACGGCTTCGCAAGGAATTGTTCCAGACAGCCAGTCAGCAGAAACGCAAAGACTACATCAAACGTCTGAAAATTGTCGAGTCGTTACGTGACAGTGATAACCGTCCGGAATGGATGGTTCTCGAAGTGATTCCCGTGATTCCTCCGGACCTGCGTCCGCTGGTTCTGCTGGATTCCGGAAACTTCGCGACCAGCGACTTGAATGACCTTTATCGACGTATTATCAACCGTAACAACCGGCTCAAAAAACTGGTTGACCTGAATGCGCCGGAAGTCATCGTGCGTAATGAAAAACGTATGCTGCAGCAGTCTGTAGATGCGTTGTTTGATAACAATCGTTGTAAACGTCCCGTGCTCGGTTCTTCCAACCGTCCGTTGAAATCCCTGACCGATATGATCAAGGGTAAGCAAGGTCGTTTCCGCGAAAACCTGCTGGGTAAACGTGTTGATTATTCTGCACGTAGTGTAATCGTGGTTGGTCCGGAGCTGAAGCTGCACCAGTGCGGTCTGCCTAAGAAAATTGCTCTGGAACTGTTTCAGCCATTTATTATTCGTCGTCTGAAGGACAGCGGTCACGCTGACACGATCAAGTCGGCGAAACGCATGCTGGAGCGCAAAGATGAGGATGTGTGGGATATTCTGGACGAAGTCATTCAAAACCACCCCGTGCTTTTGAATCGTGCACCAACATTGCACCGGATGGGGATTCAGGCTTTCGAGCCGATTCTCGTGGAAGGAAACGCGATCCGTATTCACCCCCTGGTGTGTACCGGATTCAATGCCGACTTTGACGGTGACCAGATGGCCGTCCATCTGCCGCTCTCCATTGAAGCTCAGGTGGAAGCAACCACATTGATGCTTGCCACCAATAACATCTTCAGCCCTTCCGATGGTGCACCAATCATTCGTCCTTCACAGGATATCGTGATGGGTTGTTACTACCTGACTCTCAAGAAGCCGGATCGTATTGGCGAGGGAATGATTTTCTCGGGTGTGGATGAAGTGCATGCCGCGTTTCAGCAGCGGAAGCTGGATCGTCATGCCATCATCAAGGTGCGGATGCCCTCCGATCGGCGGATCAAGGGAGACGGCGCTGATGAGTTCAAGATCGGCGGTCTGGTTGAAACGACCGTGGGTCGCGTGATCTTCAACGACATTCTGCCACGCAAAATGGCGTTCTATAACCTGACCATGAAAGGTCGCGATCTTTCCAACGTGATTTCCGACTGTTATCTGGAGCTCGGGCGGGGCGAAACGATTAACCTGCTCGATAAGATGAAAGAAACAGGATTCCGGGAATCAACGCTGAGTGGTCTTTCATTCGGTACGAGCGATTTGAAAACCGCTCCGAATAAAGCGAAAGTGATTGCCGATTCTGAAAAAACTGTTCTGCAAAAGACCAAGCTTTATGAGCGCGGTCTGATTACCGCGGAAGAACGTTATAACCAGGTGCTCGATACCTGGACTCACGCTCGTGAGCAAATTACGACTTCCATGATGCATGAGCTGGAAAATGACTACCGTGATAACGGCCGGTATGTGAACCCGATTTATCTGATGTCGAATTCCGGTGCCCGTGGTGGTATCGAACAGATGCGTCAGCTGGGTGGTATGCGTGGGTTGATGGCCAAGCCGAGTGGCGAAATTATCGAAACACCGATCAAGGCGAATTTCCGTGAAGGGCTGACCGTACTGGAGTATTTCAGTTCGACACACGGTGCCCGTAAGGGATTGGCCGATACCGCTCTGAAAACCGCAGACAGTGGATATCTTACACGTAAGCTGGCCGACATCTGCCAGAACGTGGTTGTGACAGAACATGACTGCGGTACCACCGAGGGTATGACTCGCGGCGTGGTTTATCGTGGCGAAAAGGTCGAAATGAGTTTGACCGACGCGATCCGTGGTCGTGTCAGCCGAACCAACATTGTTGACCCGATTACCGATGAAGTGATCGTTCGCGAAAACGACCTGATCACCGTGGAGATTGCACGTCGCATTGAAGCCATGGGTCTGGAAAAGATTCAGGTCCGCAGCCCGATGACCTGCGAATCCTCACTGGGGATTTGCCGTCTGTGTTATGGTATGGACCTTTCAACAGGCTCGCTTGTGGAAGAAGGACTGGCTGTCGGGATTATTGCCGCACAAAGTGTGGGCGAGCCTGGTACCCAGTTGACGATGCGTACGTTCCATATCGGCGGAACCGCATCCCGCGAAGTGGAAGAAAATGAAATTCGCACTCGGCGTGCCGGTCGTGCGACATTTGCCCGCATTCGTTCTGTGGTCAACAGCGAAGGTCTCAGCGTGATCCTGACGCGAAACGGGGAAGTTGTGATCAACGATATCAAAGGCCGCGAACTGGAACGCTATACGATTCCCAACGGTGCCACTTTGATGGTCAATGAAGGGGACGAACTGAAAGAAGGCCAGGTCATCTGTCAGTGGGACCCCCACTCCATCTCCATCCTTGCAGAAGTCGGTGGTCGTGTTCGATTCGAAGAATGTGTTGAAGGCAAAACCATCCGCACAGACAAAGACCCCAGTGGTCACATTCGTCGTTCGATTATTGAGCATAAAGGGGAATTGCACCCGCAGATCATCATCGAAGACGGAACCGGCAAAATTCTCGACTTCTATTACCTGCCTGAAAAGGCAAGTATCGAAGTGGATGAAGGCCAGCAGATTACAGCGGGTACGGTGGTTGCCAAGAACCCACGTGAATCTTCGGGTACTCAGGATATTACCGGTGGTCTGCCGCGTGTGACCGAGTTGTTCGAGGCACGACGGCCTAAAGATCCATCCGTGTTAGCTGAAATCGACGGTGAAGTCGAATTTGTTCCGGAAAAGAAACGCGGAAAACGAATCGTGATCGTCCGCGGCGAAGATGGAACCGAAGTCGAGCATGTCATTCCTCACGGTAAGCACTTGCTGGTTCACGCAGGCGACCTGGTGAAAGCCGGCGATGCTCTGGTTCGTGGTCCGCTTGTGCCGCACGATATTTTACGCGTCAGTGGTACGGAAGCCGTGCAGCAATATCTGTTGCACGAAATCCAGAACGTGTACCGTGCTCAGCGTGTGACCATCGATGATAAGCATCTGGAAATCATCATTTCCCGCATGTTAAGCAAAGTGCTTGTCGAAAATGTCGGCGATACAAATCTGTTGCCGGGAATTGTGCTCGATAAATTGACCTTCCAGAGAATCAATGAGGAAACCATCGCCTGCGTCAAAGTTGTTGATGCTGGCGACACGGACTTCCAGCCAGACGACCTCGTTCCTCTGGCAACCATTGAAGAAGTGAATGCCCAGGTGGAACTGGCGGGACAGGCTCCTGCCAGCTTTACGAAGCCTAAGCCGGCATCCGCCAGCTCGCAGCTGCTGGGTATTACAAAAGCGTCCGTACAAAGTGAAAGCTTTATCTCGGCAGCCAGTTTCCAGGAAACCACGAAGGTACTTACCGAGGCGGCTCTTGCCGGTCGCGTAGACTATCTGGTGGGATTAAAGGAAAATGTGATTCTGGGTCACCTGGTGCCTGCGGGAACCGGGTTCTATCAGCACCAGAATGCAGAAGTTCGGATTCGTCCTGAAGCTCTGGAAGAGTTGAAGGCGGAGAAAGAACGAATTCTGGCGGCTCGAATGAGTCTGTTGAATGAAATTCAGCCTGACAAGCCTGTTCCATTGGGCGGCGGTCAGGAAACCGGAGAGTACGGCCAGGGGGGATTGGATACCTCAATGGAAAGTACGCCTCCCAGCCCGACTCCTTATGATGAATAATTGAGGACGGGAGAGACGGATTCTCTCGTATGAGTCCGTAAATGGACTTGGTGTGAGACTTGACGGATCTGGTTGGGCTGGATACATTGTCCCGTTCCTCACTCTGCTAACAGGCGTGATATTTGTGTGAAATAGGTGGCCATTTGTATTTATGGCCGCATGTGAATAAAGTGTTTATTGTAGTTCATGATTTGAACGAAGATGGGTTGTTTCGATGCCAACGATTAATCAGTTAATTCGTAAACCAAGAAAAAAGCCAGTTTCCAAGAGCAAAACTCCTTTGTTGGAAGGTTGCCCTCAGAAGCGTGGTGTCTGCTTGAATGTGAAAACAGTCACTCCCAAGAAGCCGAACTCCGCGTTGCGTAAAGTCGCGCGTGTCCGCCTCTCGAACGGGAAAGAGTTGACCGCCTACATTCCAGGGGAAGGTCATAACCTGCAGGAGCACTCGATCGTTCTGGTCCGTGGTGGTCGTGTTCGCGACTTACCTGGTGTGCGATATAAAGTAATTCGTGGTGTGCTCGATACGCTCGGCGTGAGTGATCGTCGTCAGGCACGTAGCCGTTATGGTACAAAACGTCCTAAATAGGCGTTGGTTCTAATCGATTTTCAAGTATTTGATTATTCCGTCAGTGCCCCGTCCGGGCGCCGAAATTAATGTTAGAGGAAATGTTGGAATGGGCAAGAAGTTTACCGCCAGTGTGTCACAGCTGAAGCCAGATCCCCGGTTTAATTCACTGCTGGCTTCAAAGTTTGTGAATTGCCTGATGCACGATGGCAAAAAAAGCGTTGCTCAAGGCGTTTTTTATTCTGCCTTGGATCGCATTAAGGATCGTCTGCCCGAAGTGGAAGCGATTGAGGTTTTCACGCAGGCTGTCGAGAACGTGAAGCCAGGTATCGAAGTGCGGTCTAAGCGAGTAGGCGGGGCCACTTATCAGGTGCCGACTCCGGTTAACCCCAAGCGTCAGCAGACTCTGGCAATTCGCTGGATTCTGGCTGCGATTCGCGGGAAAAAAGGACGGCCGATGGATATCCGGCTGGCAGATGAAATTTTGTCTGCTCACAAGCGTGAAGGCGCTGCCATGACAACACGCGAGAATATTCATCGTATGGCTGAAGCAAACAAGGCTTTTGCCCACTTTGCTTTCTCCCGCTAAGGCGATTGATTAAATTATCAAGACGCACTGGTATGGTTTTTATGCCATTACTATGTGCGTCTTTTTTTGTAGGCATTGGGTTCAGTGGCACGGGTTTCATGAGTGTTCAGATTCGGGCAGGTTTGTGGTTGTTTGAATTTGCCGTTGTGAGTTGGTCTTCCAGATAGGGTTGTAGAATAAGATGTCAGGTTCGATAGACAAGATCAGAAATATCGGAATTATCGCTCATATTGACGCGGGTAAAACGACAACCACCGAGCGGATTTTGTTTTATACCGGCGCCTCTCATCGCATGGGAAATGTTGATGAAGGCACGACCACAACAGACTTCGATGAAGAGGAAGCCAGGCGGGGGATTACGATCTACTCAGCCGCCATCACCTGTCGCTGGAAAGGTTATTCGATCAACATCATCGATACGCCGGGCCATGTTGATTTTACTGCAGAAGTAGAGCGTAGTCTGCGCGTGCTGGATGGCGCCGTTGTTGTCTTCAGTGCAATGGAGGGCGTTGAGGCGCAGAGTGAAACCGTGTGGCGACAGGCGGACAAGTACAACGTGCCCCGCATCTGCTTTATCAACAAGATGGATCGTATCGGCGCCAGCTTCATTCGAACATTTCAGCAAATCGAAAAGCGGCTGTGTGCGAAACCTGTCGCACTGCAGATTCCGATTGGTGAAGGGTCCACTTCCGTGGATGATTCGTTCCAGGGGGTCATTGATTTAATTCAGATGAAAGCGCTGTATTTTGATCTGGAGTCCAAAGGGGCCGACTTCGAGGTCAAGGAAATTCCGGCTTCGTATCTGGAGCAGGCGCAGGAGTGGCGAGGCAAATTGCTGGAGACGGTTGCCGAGCTGGATGACAAGGTGCTTGAGCAATATTATGAAACAGAGGATGTCGCTGAAGAAGACATTATTCGCCTGCTGAGAGAGGCTACGCTGCGGGGAGATTTACAGCCCACGTTTTGCGGGTCGTCGCTGAATTATATTGGCGTGCAGCCCGTGCTGGATGCGGTGGGAAGTTGTCTGCCCAGTCCGCTGGATCGTCCGCCCGTGGAAGGGATTAATCCTCAGCCGAAAAAGAAGAAGGGGCAGCTCGAAGATGAGCGTGAGACGCGGTTGACTTCGGTGGATGAGCCGGTGTGCGGGCTTGTGTTCAAAATTCAGGCGGACAAGCACGGCGATTTGTGTTTCGTTCGCGTTTATTCGGGTCGGCTGAAAAGTGGAACGCGTCTGTTGAATGCACGCACCGGAAAGAAAGAGTTGATCAGCCAGCTCTGGCGCGTGCACGCTGATGCCCGTGAGAAAGTGGAAACAGATTGTATCGAGGCAGGTGATATCGCCGGCGTGATTGGTCCGAAAGAAGCGGCTACAGGCGATACCTTGTGTGATATTCAGCATCCGATTCTTTTGGAAAGTATCTCGTTTCCTGAGACCGTGATTTCGATGGCGGTAGAACCCGAGTCAAGTGCCGACCGAAAAAAACTGGAAGAGACGCTGGCGAAACTATCCAGGCAGGATCCCACGTTTAAGGCGATTCCCAATGAGGAAACAGGGCAGACGATAGTTTCCGGAATGGGAGAGCTGCATCTTGAGGTCTTGCGGAATCGAATGCAGAAAGAATTTAACTTGAGTGTGCGCGTGCATAAGCCGCGCGTCAGTTATCGTGAAACAGTGATGGCACCGATTGAAAAAGAGGTTGAGTTCAGTCGTCCTTCTGCGGGCGGGAATCTGTATTTTAAAGTCAAGCTGCGGCTGGAACCTTTCAAGGGTGATACTCCGGTTTCTGTTATCAGCAAGCTGAAGCCGGGCGAATTGGATCCCGCGCTGCATAAGGTGATGATGGAAACGCTGCGGATGGGGATTCAGGGGGGAGGCCAGGTTGGATTCCCTTTGATCAATTTGCAGTTCGTTGTGCTGGATGTGCATACGCGGGATGGCGAGACGAATGAAGCTGCGGTGGAAGCTGCGGTTTCTGAAGCCCTGCATGGCTGCATTATGGATTCCAAAATTCAATTGCTGGAGCCAGTCATGAAAATGGAAGTGGTCACGCCTGATGAGTTTCGCGGAAATATTCAGGCTGATCTCAGTTCCCGAAATGCGGCAGTTCAGAATACCGAGTGGCGCAGTGATTTGTGTGTGATGGAAGTCGAGGCGCCATTATCGCAATTGTTTGGCTATTCGACCCAAATTCGCAGTCTTTCGCAGGGCAGGGCTTCTTTTTCGATGGAGCCTCTGAAGTATGCCCCGGCGCCTGCGAGCGTATTAAAAGAGATGATTGGATAATTTTTAAGAATTCATGGTGTTCAACACTTGGTATCCTGACACCGAGTGTGTAAGTTGGCTCCTCTGTGAATTTGCGGACGGACCGTCCGGTTTTCAAATGAACAGTACCTGGCGAGCTTTGCGAAAGAGAATGTCAGAATTTCGAAAAAAGCCTTCGAAGCTTTCTTCGGTTCGTTGACAACCAGTCAAGGTCTCATTAGTATTGCTCGCTTCCCCGCTCGGAGAAGGTGTCTAAGCAGGGTGAGAGTCTAATTTTAGTGAAGGAAATTATTGGTGGCCGTTGCGAGTCAAGAGCGAATTAGAATTCGCATGGAAGCTTATGATCACTCCGTTTTGGATCAATCAGCAGCAGATATTGTTGATACTGCAAAACGAACCGGTGCGATTGTGCATGGCCCCATTCCGTTGCCAACACGAATTGAACGTTATACGGTTCTTAAAGGCCCGCATATCGATAAGAAGTCTCGTGAGCAATTTGAAATTCGGACTCATAAGCGTTTGGTAGATATTTTGTCTCCAACGGGTAAGACGATTGACGCTTTGAACAAGTTGTCTTTGCCTGCTGGGGTTGATATTAAAATTAAGGCGTCCGCTGGCGGAAACTAGTCTTTATCTGTTTTCGTTATGATGCTCGCGGATCTGGATTGCCGGGTCTGCTTGATTGGTTAGGGATCCAGCGAATGCTGGTGGTGCTACGCTTCTTGCTGCTCTGTGTGGGCAGATTTCGTAGAAGCTCTGTTCCCGCTGTATAAGGGTGATGAAGTATGCCTGTCGGTCTACTGGGTAAAAAGGTCGGGATGACGCAAGTTTATGATGACGGGGTTATGGTCCCGGTCACTGTGATTCAGGCTGGTCCTTGTCATGTCCTGCAGGTTCGTACGGTAGACACTGATGGGTACGAAGCGGTTCAGGTTGGCTTCGGAGATAAACCTCGTCGTTTGTCTGCTCGTAGTGAGCGTGGTCATGTTGCCGCGCTGGACAGTAAGCGGCAGAAGAAGCGAGCTGAATCGGGAATCGCCGTAGTTGAAAAAGCCGGTTGTGAACCAAAGCGGTTCATTCGCGAGTTTCGCACCGATGGTGAAGACCATAGTTGCGAGGTTGGCAATGAGTTGACGGTTTCGGTTTTTGCTGATGTGCCTTTCATTGATGTGATTGGTACCAGTAAAGGACGCGGGTTCGCCGGCGTAATGAAGAGACATAATTTTTCTGGTCAACGTGCAACACATGGTGTAAAGCGAGTGCATCGCCATGGTGGTTCAATTGGTCAGAGTGCGGATCCTTCTCGTGTTATGAAGGGGACCCGCATGGGTGGTCGATATGGCGGTAAGCAGATTACGGTCAGACATTTGAAAGTGGTTCGTATTGATGAGGAGAATGGTCTTCTCTTAGTGCGAGGAGCTGTGCCAGGACCCAACGGTGGGGATCTGATCATTCGCCAAACCAATAAGTATTAGTTTTTTGGGTGTTTGAAGTAGTTAGACTGTTCTGCCTTATATAAATGGTGTCGAAATGATTTCTGTTGCAATTCAAGATAAAGCTGGAAAAGAAGTGGGCAAATACGAGTTTGACTCCACTGAGTTAGCCAGTGGTGTCAATCGTCAGTTATTGCACGATGTTGTAGTGATGTACGAGGCAAACAAGCGAATTGGCTCTTCAAAAACCAAAAGCCGAGGCATGGTGTCTGGTAGTACCAAAAAGCTGTTTCGTCAAAAGGGAACTGGTCGTGCCCGTGCTGGTGCGATCCGAACTCCCGTCCGTCGAGGCGGCGGTCATGCGTTTGCGAAAACTCCCAAAGACTGGAGTTATCGTTTGCCGAAGAAAGCTGTCAAGCTGGCAACACGCATGGCGATTTTAAGTAAATTTGAAGATGAGCAGGTGACCCTGATTGATGAGCTGGCAATGCAAGTGCCAAAGACGAAAGAAGTCGTCGGCGTATTGTCTGCTCTGGGGTTGTCGAATATCAGTTGTTTGTTGACAGTCGACGGGCACGATCCTGTCGTTTGGAAGTCGGCTCGTAATATTGCCGGCGTGCAGGTTTCCCCTGCCGGCGACTTGAATGCCTATGATGTTCTGCATCAACGGCAAATGGTTTTGACAAAGTCTGCCCTGGATCGTCTGCTTGGTCGATCTGAAGGTTAGTTTAACGAGATTTGTAGTTTAATAATCCAGTCTGAGTATTGAGGTTAGTTGTTATGTCGGATGGTTCAAAAAAAGGCGTTCAGCTGGAGCCGTATCAGGTCGTCATCCGGCCATTGGTTACAGAAAAAGGGACTCACCTTTCTGAGTCTTTTAATGCATACACATTTGTTGTAGATAAGTCTGCCACAAAAACAGATATTAAAAATGCAGTCGCTGACTTGTGGAATGTGCGAGTGGTTTCTGTCCGGACTCAAAATCGGCTGGGAAAACCACGGCGGCATAAATACAAGGTCGGTCACACAAAATCATGGAAAAAAGCAATTGTTGAGCTTCATGAAGATGACCGTATTTCATTCTTCTAAGATGCTGTTTTGAGAAGAGTCTAAACGAAGAAATGCAATACGTGGTTTTGAAGCCAACAGTAATTCGAGGGAGTATCTAATGGGAATCCGATTTTACAAGCCAACAACACCAGGTCGGCGTGGTGCATCGGTGAGTGATTTTGCGGCAATTACCGATCGTAAAAAAGCTCCTGAGAAAACCCTGCTGAAACGGTTTAAGAAAAAAGGTGGTCGTAATCACCAGGGAGTGATTACTGCACGTCACCGTGGTGGCGGGCACAAGAGAATGTATCGTATGATTGATTTTCGCCGCACCAAAGATGGTGTGCCTGCGAAAGTGAACGGTATTGAGTATGATCCCAACCGATCTGCCCGTATCGCGCTGTTGCATTATGTTGATGGTGAAAAACGATATATTATTGCTCCCGAAGGCCTGGTTGCCGGTGATACCGTCATCAGTGGTGACAAAGTGGAACCAAACGTGGGGAACTGCATGCCTTTGTCAAGCATTCCTCTTGGTTCATCAATTCATAATGTAGAAATGCAACCCGGTCGCGGGGGGCAACTCTGTCGAAGTGCAGGTACCTCGGCAGTGCTGAATGCACGTGAAGATAACTGGGCTCAGATTACTCTGCCTTCTGGTGAAGTCAGACGTATTCCGAGTTCCTGCCGGGCAACAATCGGCGAAATTGGTAATTCAGAACATACAAAGATTGTGCTGGGTAAAGCCGGGCGTAAACGATGGATGGGGCGACGTCCTCATGTTCGTGGAACCTGTATGAACCCGGTGGCTCACCCGATGGGTGGGGGAGAAGGTCGAAACTCTGGTGGACGTCACCCTTGTAGTCCGACCGGTAAGCTTTCGAAAGGTGGGAAAACCCGCAAGAGAAAGAAAGCTTCCTCCAAGGCGATCATTCGGCGTCGTAAGTCACGTCGTTATGGTCAGCTGAAAGTCTGATCTGGTTGTTTGGATTAAAATTTAAAGTATTAACTATCTGTTTTCGATGATTGAGGACAAGTTTTATGGGTCGCTCACTGAAAAAAGGGCCTTATGTTGACGTAAAGCTTCTTAAGAAGATTGAGAAGTTGAACGAATCGGGTAAAAAAGCTTCGATTAAGACATGGGCTCGGGCTTCAACTATTGCTCCGGAATTTGTAGGTCATACATTCCTGGTGCATAACGGGCGCGCTCACTTAAGTGTGTATGTAACGGAAGAAATGGTCGGTCATAAGCTGGGTGAATTTTCATTGACCCGTACCTTCCGTGGGCATACCGCTCGTAAGAAATAAACGTTTTTGTGTGTTGTAGTTACGACTGTGATAGTCGATAGTCTATAAGAATTAAGCAATAGTGAAGTGGAGTAATTGTCATGGGGCAAGTTCGAGCAGCACATCGATTTGCACGAATTTCAGCGACGAAGGTTCGTCCTTTTGCGGACCTGGTTCGGGGAATGACAACTTCGGAAGGTTTGGATTCCTTAAAATATCATCCAAATCGTGGAGCTCGTTTTCTCGAAAAAGTCATTAAAAGTGCGGTAGCAAACGCTGAAGACAAGGGTGCTCGCAATGTGGAAGGTTTGATGATCACGGAGGCACGCGTTGATGGCGGGCCGATGTTCAAACGCATTCAGCCTCGTGCAAGAGGTATGGCATATACGATTCGTCGCCGTATGTCACACATTCATATTGCGATTGAAGCTCCTGAGCTTCCTTAGAAGCAAACGCCACTTTCAATAGTCAAGATAAAACAATACTAACCGGAAATACTTAAAGGATAACCTGTATCATGGGGCAAAAAGTTCGACCAACCGGATTTCGAGTCGGCGTGGTAGAAGACTGGAGAAGTCGCTGGTATGCCTCCAAGAAAGATTTTGGGGCACTGCTGATCGAAGATCAGAAAGTACGCAAATTCATTCACACGAAATACAAGTTTGCCGGCATTCCTAAAGTCGAGATCGAAAGAACTCGGGATCAGGTTGTTGTGCACTTATTCACGGCCCGTCCCGGGATCATCATTGGTCGCAAGGGACAGGAAGTGGATCGGCTGAAAGCCGAGCTGGAAGATCTGACCGGACGTCGGATGGAGTTGAAGATTATTGAAGTCGATAATGCACTGCAAAGTGCAGCATTGGTAGCGGAAGACATCGCGCAGCAGTTGGCAAAACGCGGTAGCTTCCGAAGGACA
>TARA_R110002111_G_scaffold18845_2_pt1 | contig 22612 bp, 15 predicted proteins | sample TARA_R110002111 | Tara Oceans TARA_R110002111 (sample SAMEA4397363) | marine metagenome | biome: Polar Biome; feature: [ZZZ] marine water layer (ENVO:01000295); material: water (ENVO:00002006), including particulate matter (ENVO:01000060) such as... | depth 199 m | reverse complement strand
CCAATAAATGTACAAGTAAAAAACAAGTAAGACGGTGTAAAATACAATTTGCTGTGGTTCGGTACTTCATGCCTTTGTCGTTAGTTTATATCAAAGCAAATAATTATGAAAGCAATAGCAACTTTGACCACAAAACTCCCTTTACAAAAAGAACTCCTAGAGTTATTAAAAAATTCAGTCCTATTACATTCCGTATATGTGCTAAGTATCTTTAAAGAAAAGAAGAAACAAAATGTTTATCTCTCACCGCAAGGTACAACTTCTAAAAAGGAGATAATATATACATTACTTATAATTACACATAAGCCTATTTCTAAAAGTCAAGGAAACTTTATGGATGATCTGTACAACAAGATGCAACAGCGATGTAAGGTCTTTGCTATTATGTATACCTTATCAAAGGTAAAAAAGCGGTTAAATTATGGAGATGATTTTTTATCTAAAGTCATTTTTAATACCTCTTGTATATATAAAGAGGATGACTCTTTATCAAAATTTAGCAATTATGGTTTGCATTTTCATCCATATATTTATAAACGTATCCAAGAAACATGGAAGGGTCGTATGGAGCGCGCGGAATATCTACTAACCATTCTAAATACCATTGAGCCTAAAGAAGATTCTACATCCAGATTAGCGATTATGCATTATGCTCTGGAACAGGTATGTATAGCGCTCTTATATGTGTTTTGGGAGTTTAAGCCACAACATTATTCATTGCCCTATCTGTTGCATTTGTGTAGCCACTTCTCACAATTACCGCAAACCATATTCCCTAAAGAAACCTATGGCTTGCATCGTATACACTATATGCTGTGCAATGCGCACCATATTATGCGTTTCAAAGTTCAAAACGAATTTTCAAATTTAGATACAGACAAAGCCTATAATCGATGTGAACGTTTTTACGATGAAGCAAAGGCTATAGGAGAAACACACTTGGAACATCTTAAAAAACTACATTCTAGCTCACAAAAAAGTAATACTTAATATTATGAAAAACAAAGTCAAAAAAATAAAGAATATAAAGCAATTGGTAAAAGACTTCTCAGGTGTAAAAAATGAAATCCATGGAAGACACAAACGAAAGACCGTCAGTATAGAGATTACAAGCCACGAAGATTTAACCTATTATATCTCATCGCTTTTAGAAGTGTGCTATTTCACTTTGGATGGGAACGGCATTTTTGTGTCACCAGCTAATAAAAACTGCACCCAAAGTGCAAGTGTTACAAAAGTTCTAGAACTTATTCTTGAACTTTTACCTCACAGTCAAATGCACTGCTTGGATAAAATAGCCGATGTATTAAATCAAGAAACGAAGAACGGCAACTGAATAGAAAAAGATACCAAGTTACATCAAGAGCATATTTAGATTTCTATTTTACATTAAAATCTAAACTAACAAATCACCATTAATTAAGATTCAAGCTGAAATAACTGTTTGACCTCATAATAGATTCGTTCAAAATTCGCCTCTATCTCAGCGGCATTAAGGCGATGCGTGGGCGGTGGCAATGCTCTTTTAATCTTAGGTACTCCAAATTGTACTTTACGTTCCTTACCATCTGAAAATGCGATGAACTCACCAGGTTCTAATCGAAAAAATACATCCGAGCGAATCTTGCTGACTTCTTTTTCACCCGTACTGATCCTAGAGTCAAAATTTAAACCGTCGCTCTTGCTGATCGTCTTTGTTGGTTTTTTGACAATCTCGAAAAAGCGTTCGTAGTATTTAGCGGTTTCTGGATCATTGGCCTTTCCAAAAAACTGATAGGACAGATTGCTCAAAATAGCGCGGCTAGCTTTATCTCCATACATCATATCATTTTGAATCTTGTCCTGCATCACATAGATGGTCGCAATATCATAACTTCGGAGTGTCGCTGGGATACGGTGCATATTCAAGAGTCTAATCGTGGGTGCTTCCTCGATAAGTATAAAGGACGGTGCTTGGTTGCGAATACTCATTTGTTTGGTGATGGTGTGTATAATGGTGGCAATCGCAGGAGAATATGTGGTTGCAGATTTAGGGTTATTGACAACGGACACCACACAAGGGTTCTTGGGATTGTTGATATCTAGTGGTACTTCATCTGCGGAAAGGGTCATAAACAGACGTTGGGTAGTGATCTTCTTTAGAGCATTGGCAAGCGTGCTCAACACGGCTGCTGTTTGGCGCTCGGAGTTCCTGCCAGAAATGAAGGCACTTGCCATAGCTTTTGATGTATAATCGGATGCCAGAAAATCAATCAGGCTATCAGTATCCAGATATTGAAAGGTAGCAATCAGATGAGGCAGGGTACAATAGTCTGGGTAGGTGGTTTTGAGCTTCCATATCAGCCCTCCCAAGATACCTTCTACGGCATCGTTAAAGAACTTGGATGATCCCATGGCTATAGATTCCCGTTGTTCCAACAAATTTTCAAGCAAGACCCGTGAGACTTCATTGACGCTTTCCGCATCTTCCATATATCTAGGTGCAATAGGATTAACCTTGGAATGGATCTCATCAAATGAGATGATATGAAAGGGGATGTTCTCATTTTGAAACAACGGATACGCCATTTCCGTAATCTCAAAATATTTGTAATCATGGATAATGCCACAAAATTGGTGTTTATGAAAATGTTTTAAAAAGTTGTAGACCACGGATTGCGTTTTTCCACTACCTGACGATCCAATTACGGATGCCCCTCTGCGGATGTTCTTTAGTTTTAAAGTACCGTTTTTATGCCTGAGTTTAACGATATACTTCCGCTCTGTTTTCTGTCGGTCTTTTACGGAATCGATCAGAACAAATAGTAGCATATTAATAAGTACCATAGGTAATAGACCATACATGAGTATCTGTAAAAAAAGAGCCTGCCCATGGATCAGGAAGAGCAGGAAGCCTGTGATTAGTATGATTAGCATGTGGGTGCCAAAGGCAAAACGGATATAGCGCATGCTGATGCTCATCCCTAAGATGGGAACGAGATACATACTGCATATTAAAAGTGTGGTGTTCATGGTTTCTTTGTTTTTATAGTTTGTATTTATATTTTCTAATTTGTTTTAGATACCTATAGATCCAGCGTCCCTGGCTTTGTCCAAGGCTTTTTTGAACTGTTTGATGGTTTTAATAGCCAATTGCACCTGATTGGTAGGGATATTTAACATGGGCAATTTAACACCTGCTTTCCCCAATAGTTTGAAGGCGGCACTTCTTTCATTGGTGGGTAGTTTCATGAGGTGGGCAAAATACAGACGGGTATTTTTGTGGTACATTTTTCTAGCGGTATAGCTTTCCACAAAATTTCGGTCATATTTAAATAGTCTGTCAAAGGTCTTCTCTGCATTTTCAAAAAAGGCATCCCTATCGAACCCTCGTTTTACGGGTTTGCCGTTCAATATGGCTTCAGAAGCTTTGTGCGAACTCCCTGGGGATAAGCTCAGGGTGTTTGAGCTATCTTTTCGGCTGACAATAATATGGATGTGGGTCTGTAAACCCTTTTTTTTCATGCCTTGTATTATCATCTTGCCGTCCATTTGGTGTGGGGCTTGTGCTTTGAGTTTGTTAATCTGCCGTTCTATAGCTTTGAGATTGTCATGTAGTTCTCCATTGCTAATTTTTACCAGATCGTGTTCTAGCTTAACGATCTTGGCTCTAAAGGGTTGATTCTCTATAATGGCTTTGTCATAGCCTTTATAATGGCGCTCATATTCGATTTTAGCATAGTATTTTATGCTATCCACCGATACAGGGCTGTCCCTGTAAAAAGCATCCGCATAGTTTTTCATGGTTTCTCGAACGTATTGGCGCAACCGTTCTGGGTCATTCCCAATATGCTTCAGCTCGCTTTGGCTTGGGTTAATAGTCAGGGAATAAAATTTAGGGTCTCGCTTTTTAAGCTTGGCTGTATTACCATCAATATCCTTGATGACCTGCTCTGGAGAAATCCGGTCGTTGTTTTGATCAAAAAAGTGCTCTTGGAGTTCAAGGGCTTTGTCCTCATTTTCTTTTTCCAGATAACTTACAAAATCACCTGAGCTTTGTGAAAAGGTGGTGTCCAGATGTTGTTTGGTAATGGAGATATACATGATTTGAGTGTTTAGGTTTTTTTAATATTTTCTTTAAGAACTTTCAGTTCCTCAATGGACATATCAAGCTGAATCTTGGGCTTGCCAAAACTGGGTTTTATGATCTGAATCCTGGAAAAAAGAATGTCCTCTAATTGTTTCTTGGTGTCGTTAAGTTCTCCTTGGAGTATGTTTTTTTGCTTTTTGAGTTCGATGGCTTCCAGTGAGGTAGCAAAGGAGTCTTCTTTAAAAGGTTTGTCCTTAGGGTCGACCGCCACCAATCGAGGTTTTTTTTCTTTTGTCGTATCCTGTTCAAAGAGCAATTGCAACATCGCCGTGGTAGGCTGGGTCTGGTGCTTTTCGATATCCTTGATAATAGCAACTAAAGCATTAATCCTTTTTTTGATATTGGCTTCGAGAGTGCGCGCATTAGGTCCCAAAGTTTCCTTTGGGGAAATTTCATTGTAAAGGAAAAAATCCAGCATGGTGTCCAAAGCTTCCGTATGAGTCTTAAAGAACCGTCTGGAGAATCCTTGAAAACGTTGTACCGTTTTCTTTTTGAACCGTATGTTACTAAATGTTTTCAATGTTATGTTGTCACTTTTTCTTTGATTTGCCGCAAATTTTTGCCTGTTTTCGGGGCTTTTAAGGGCATTTGCCGCAAAAATCGATTTTTAAAACTGGCAAGTTGAAAATCAAACACCTTCAAACAACTGTTTTTCAGTTGTTTATGAAAATATCTAATAAAGCAACGTCGCGCTAGCGCGTTGCCCTCTTGCTATACAAAATTCGTCCCACAGGGGCAAAAATTTTAATACACATCATATTCATGATGTGCTTTAATGGAATTAAAAAATCCCATTGATCTTTTTTTGAATGACTAGTTATGAGCGAAAGTCAAATACAAATAGCATAACTAGGTATCATTGATCTGCCTATTGACAGCCTTATAAATATAAAGATTTCAAAGGCTAATTGAAAAGAAAAAAAGCCCCCAAATGACATCAATTTCAACCAAATAACATTTTTTTAAGGAAATTTGAAATTTTGGACGTCAAATTATGAAACTGTACGCCTAAATATTTTAAAAATTGAAACTTGCAAGAAAACAAAAAAGCCTCTGAAATTTCAAAGACTCTTTTGTTGGTGTTTATTTTTAATGTTACTGTTAAATATTGAACACGTATTGGTAGCTATACAAGTTTTTTATGGCTTCTTCTTCCAATATCGTATTATAATCCAAATGGTGTTTCTCAGCATAGGATTTAAGGTCTTCTCCAAATTTTTGCTCCACATCACTTTTGGAATCTTGGAGCAAACGATTTTGGGTGTTTGCATCGAGGTTGTTATAATTCAAATAGACCATAATTTTAGCTTTTAAAATTATAATATGTTGTTATCAGCAAAACTGTAATATTCACCATTTGGAACAATAATCAAATGGTCTAACACTTTAACATCAAAAAAAGCAGCAGCGTTCTTTATTTTTTGTGTAAGTTGTTTGTCCGCTTCGCTGGGTATTAGTTTTCCACTAGGATGGGAGTGCGCTAAAATCACAGCAACAGACAGCGATTTTAAAATAACCGCAAATAAAATACGAATATCTACCAATGTTCCTGTAATACCGCCAGTAGATAATTGATAAATCCCTTTGATTTTATTAGAGTTATTTAATAACAATACTTTGAAGGACTCCTGTACTTCAATCGTATTTTTATCCCATGTTTCAAAAAGTAGTTTTCCTGCATCGGCTGAACTTTTAATAGCAGGGGATTTTGATAGGGCTATTTTCTCTTTGTAACTTATCCTTATTTCGTTAACTTTGTTTTTCATTGTTTCTCTTTTTTAGAATTAATAATGAAAAGAGGGTACATACTATTTGAAAACTGGTTTTAGTACCCTCTTTATTTTTGTTTACCCTGCGCTTCCTAGTAGCAGGATTTCACTCACTACCACTTCGGTTATAAAACGTTTTACATGGTCTTTGTCCTCGAAAGAACGATTGGTTAATTTCCCTTCAATGGCGATTTCCTTGCCTTTGGTCACATACTTTTCAATGAAGTTAGCGGTCTTACCCCATGCCACAAGATTGTGCCAGTTGGTATCGGTTTGATTTTCACCCTTACCATTTTTATAATGTTCATTAGTTGCTAATGACAAACGGACTAATTTTTTACCGCTTTCAAGATTTACAATGGTTGGCTCTTGTCCAACGTTCCCAATTAATTGTACTTTGTTTCTTAAGGTACTCATGATTTAAAAATTTAAAGATTAACTATATTGCCCGAACTTTTCAGACCTTTTTTTAATGATTTACTTATTATATCCTGAAGCGTTTTCCTTTTTTGATTTTTTATTCTGCTTCCTTTTTGGATGGTTTGATATGATTTCATAATCTGATATTTTGATTTACTTCCCACAGAGCCTTTACGTTACCTTTTTTTGATGCCTGTTCTGATTCAATATTCTAGTTTGATAGAGCCATATAAAAAGTGCGAAGGATGAGCCTGATTATGCTGGCGTTCAAAATAGAATGTTGTTGTTTTGCCGACAAAAAAAGATAAAACGATGAAGCTAGGAAGTGAATTAAATGGTTGTGAAATTTAAACCAGCAGGAAGTGGAATATATGTAGAAATGGAATTCCGATAAAGCGGACTTAATTCTCACTTTTTACTTGGGAACAAAGTATTGCTCTACAACATTGCGGAAAGGGATGACGGAATGAAAAGTCAAAAGTGGGGATTGTGTCCAAGACTTCATTCATAAAGCGCATTTCCCGAAATGAAGTGTTTACGGAATGCAGTGGGAATGGGCTGAAAACTATTGATGATAAAAAATTGAAATCTTTTAATGTATTTGAGTTAATGACCAAAATGAGTTTAGATGAAGATCTTAAAAAACCCTTTAGACAATTTGTAAGAAAGTAATCAAGTTAGCTTATAGACTTTATAATCAATGATAGTATAAATGGAATGTATAATGAAAAAGTATTTTTATCCATTCATTTTTGGAATACTAAGGGGGTAACAATCCATTTACTAAGTTAGTGGCAAGTTAAAAACTTCACTAAGCAACATAATAGTGAGATATTTACTTTATTTTTTCGAACTCTCGAATAACAACCTCCATAAGTTGTTCAGATAAAGAACGCTCAGGCATTTCTCTTGTAAGAGCATTATTTACAACCATAGTACTTTTGATGACTTTGGTGTTTTTCCGCTTCATCCTCGACGTAAGAGCAGATTTTTTTAGATCGTCATTTTTCGGGTTATCAATAAATGTCCTTTCCATAACTACGTTTTAAAATATTTATCCTTAAAGGTCGGATTATTGTTCATTTCAAAGTAATGCTTTCGTTTCATCCAAATGAAACCGTCTCCCTTTGTTATTATTGCTACATCAACTGGTCCACCCACACTTTCGTCAGAAGAATTCGAAGAAGTAAACTTACGTTTTAGCGATGTAATATTTACTAGTGATTCTGCCAATTCTGCCATATCTTCCTTACCCATATTTTCTAAAATCTCCAGTAAAGGACCAGTAATATTCTTCCATTGATAATCCCCGAGACGCTGGATAAATTCATCTGATATGACATTCATAGCTGTGCCAATTTGCTCTGTTAATTCTGGATTAGCCAATATATTTCCTATTTGTTCCACAGCATCACTAAATGTGCTTTTAACTGCATTTTTTACTTCATTCTTATAGCTCGGATCAACACCTGTCAATACAGTTGTTGTTACATCTCCTTGCGCATAAGGTATTATATTTGAACCTTGCACTCCTGGATTAATTTTAATCGCTTCAAAAATCCTAGCCCTTAAGACATCCATAATTGACATTCCAACTAAAACTAGGTGGCTTGATGGGTATATTTCATCTTCGCCAAAACCTATAAAAATTAATCCGCAGTGGCTCTCAAAAATCAATTCAATATTAATAAGTCCGTATAATATTTGCTTAACTATTACTTTATGGGCATCAAGCAATACTAATCCTTCAAAATCCTTAACAAGTTCATCCTGAATAAAGTTTTCAATAGAGATTAATTCAGCGTTATAAAAAGCCGAATACTGGTCAAACGTTGCCTCTAAATAGTTGCCCTGTTCATGAGCAGATATTTCATCCAAATATATCTGCAATTGCTCTTGAATAACAGCATTATAGATTTCTGTCTTTTCTTCTATTTCAAGTGGATCAAGCTCGCCTTTACGTGCTGTTAATTCATTAGTAACTCTATCAATGATTGGCCAATGAGCCTCAGAACAAAATTGGTAAAACAAACTGTTCTTTAACTCAGTGCTAACATTTTTGAGTTGTATTATTAAAAAAGCCAAAAAGTCATCTTTATACTCAGCAACAGTTGAAAAAGATTTATCTTTTAATTCTTTTCGATATAATTTAATTAAAGTTTCTAAAGGCATTCCCATAAAGTCAGCCCTATTATAAATAGATATACCAACAGGATGGAATTTTGAGAGTGTAAAAATCTTGTTACTGCGATTATAAACTTTTTTAACATTATTCCCTGAGACGGTTACAGCACTATCTGCTGCTATAGCAATTCCTTGCGAGTTAAGTACACCTACTATTGCAGTCATATATATATATCGAATTTACTTGTTATAAAGATATAATTATTTGCTCATTTTTTAAAACAACAATCTCACATCTCAGTTTCTGTTAACTAATTCAATTTAGAAATATAAATCAAACTTGCATTATCATCAGCTTCATTCGCAAGTCTCTTGTTTATAGCTTGAATCATAGAGTTATCATTCTCATTATTATTAAGTATATATTCAATCGATTTACTATCTATAAAGTTATGAACCCCATCTGAACAAATAATTAATTGATCCTTATCTTTAATTGCCAAATTCTTAAATGAAATAACGGACTTTCTTATGTCACCCTGTATAGAACGTGTCACTATATGGGAATACTTTGAACTTTTAAGTTTCTCACTTGGCACCTCAATTTCTGATAGTTCATTTATCAAATTATGTGATCTACTTTCAAATTTTAATTTTCCCTCAGAATAATGAAGAATTTTAACATCTCCTATCCAAAAACACTTAGTCGTATTATTAGCTATAATTATTCCTCCTAGAGTGGCTCCAAGTTTTGATTGATTTTGTTCTTGATATTGGCGTATTGCCAAATTTGCTTTGTTAACAGCCTTTTGTATATTATTTTCGTCTATAAAATCTATATTTGATAAAAACGTAGAAATACTTTCTACAGATATAGATGCTGCTATTTCGCCATTGTCATAGCCTCCCATACCATCAGCTACCAAATATAGATATGTATCAGGGCTTATGTTTTTTACCAAAACAACATCTTGGTTAATTTTCCTCTTTCCTTTATGTGTTAATATAATTGATTTCATTAGTTACCTGTGGCTTGTATTGTACCGCCTCCGTGTTTTGTTACTCTCGGTCTTGTTGACACCTTTACGGGTTTGGCAGAAATACTCTTCTCTGTAGCCTTAGTAGCCCACAAAAACCCTTCTCCAGGTCTTAAAGCACTCATATCCGCTGGTGTTAATGTTGACAATTGAGTAATCGATTTTTGAATATGTTTTAGCCATTGAGGGCTATTAAATTTATGAAGTAAAACGACTGAACTTAATTCAATTATTTCATTTGGGAGACTAGGTGGATCTTGACTAGCTATCATTATACTTACACCTTTGTGCCTCATTTCTCTTATCGCAGTTACAATATTTCCTGTCAAATCTTTATTGTCCATATACTTATGAGCTTCATCAAAAACTATGAACTTATTAAAGTGAAGACCATTAACGTTTTTAACTGCTGAAAAAATATTAAGCATTATAACAAATAGACCTAACGCTTCATCTTTTACTATAAACTCATCTCTTAAATCAACAACAATTAACCTACCTGGTTTTAAAACATCTCTCATCATAAAACCATCATCGACATATTCACGAGCAAAACTTAATTTTTGCCGAGCCAAAGCTTTTTGAGAGTTACTTAATAACTCAGATGCTTCTACACTTTCTGCAAGAGCTTCGATAGTAATATTTGATCGATGCTCTTTCATAATTGCTTTTAGTTGTCTTATGTAAGTCGAATCGTTACCGATAGCACCTAAAATGAACATCCAGTCTTGAACGTTAAGTTCTTTCGAATTAAATGCAATAGGTAATACTTTAATAGATGGGTATTCAGCTTTTCGTTCTTCAATCTTATCTTTTGGAGTTAAAATGATAACATCTTCAATATTATCTGGTTCAGCTCCATATCTAGCTTTTAATTTAGCTAGCTCATTTTCTTTATCGTTTGGAAAAATCATGGAGGTAAACTCTGGCTCATAATCCATACTTTCGCTGTAGTGAAAAATCACTCCTGCTAATGGTGATGGTAATTGATTGATATTACTGAATTGTTTTAAAACCATTTCAGAAATGGTTCCTATGGTATAACTTTTTCCACCACCTTGAACACCAAATAGGCTAATAGTATTTGTCTCACTTAGGTCTATTGCAATTTTCTTTTGAAGAATACTCTCTCCAAGAATACCAAATTGATTACTAGGTGAAGTTTTCCCTATAAGTATATCATATTCTGGTATGATATGCTCTTTATACAATGGTTTAGATACTGAAGTTTCATTTGGCTTTGATATCGTTATTTTTTCCTCCGCAGCTAAACTCTGCTCTTCAGTATGTTCAGGATATAAATTTTCATTAACTATAGGAGACTCAACTACCTTTATGTCATTTTCCACAACTGTTTTTTTAGTGTCTAAATCTTCTTCTACATCTATTTCATTTTCAAGTTTAGATTTGAATTTTTGCATAAATGGTTTTAGCTCATTTTTATTTCCGAAAGCCTTACTCAGATCCATGTCAAAATCACTTTCTTCTAGTCTTTTTGTATTTAAGTCAGAATCAGGATCTAAAATGTCGTCAATTAACTTACCTCCAAAAGTGAAGAATATAGAGTCATTATCTAAAACTGTTTTCTTGTGCCTTTCTTTTGCAGCAAAATCAAATATCAAACCTAATCTCTTAAACCTTAATGTAAATCCAGCATCAAGCTTTTGCATAAATGCTAGATACTGGTTATAAGCATTATTGGATAGATATTCATACCTATTTGCTCTTTCCAAATAGAATGTAAGAAGTGATTTCAATTCTTTATTCTTAATCTCCCTATCTAGACGATCAAAAGAATTATTGTATTCCGGATCAAAATGATTACGTAACGCCTCAATAGTATTTTCTATCTGATCCAACATCTTCAATCTTAAAGCGTCTTTTTCAGTCTTACCTAACGATTTCCTACATTTTATTTCTATCACGGAAATAGAAATTTCCTTTTTAGAAGGATTCATAGAAACCAAAAGATTATCTGCTCTGGATTTACTACCTGACGGAAGATTTTCAAATAAATTTTGATGTAGGTCTATTGGAATTAGAAAAGCATCTTCCAGCATCTCTTTTTTCTCTAGAATACGTTTTGTAAATGCTGAACCAATAACCTCAAAAGCCTTATTTTTCGTAGAATTTAACTGTAACACTAAAGAACTACTTACTGCTCTAAGATCTTCTAATAGAATTTTTATTTTATGTTCATCCTGTTCATTATGGATGTCTAGATTAAACTCTTCAAAGTGTGGTCCTAGTAAACCTAAAACTTCAGACGTCGGACGAGTCGTTAAAAAGGATGAAATCCCAAGTATTTCTTCACCAGGAACATAATCTAATAAAAATGGGATTTTACCATCTTTTGAAGGTTGGTCAAAAATTTGCGGGCCTAAATTCTTATCAAATGTAATTACCCAGTCTGAATAATCGTGTAGATGCGTTAAAAGGACTTTATCTCTGTCGTTTAGTCTGAGCTGCGTAGAAGGAATAGAAGTAGTGAATTTTGACACTAGGGCGCTACTAACAAAGCTCTGAATATTTTCAAAAAGCTTGATACCATTCGCCCCTGTACTATCATATTTAATTGGCAATTTGTTGCCTTGAATAAACCTATTCCACTTTATTTGAGATCCATTTTCATCCACCAAGACAGAAGAATCTGTTATTAATCCGTTTAAATAAAAATTCCGATCTTCTATTGAAGGTTTTATAAGTTCTATAGAGATAGGGAATGGGCTTATTAAAAAGCTTAAATGAGATGTATAGCTTGAAGGATCTCTAAGGAAATCAGTTATATTGTTAATTGAGAAGCGAAGTTTAGGAAATAGTCTATTTCTTGAAGGTTGTGAAAACGCCTCAGCCTCTTCAGAAATATTTGATTCTGGATTAATGAGTGCTTTTAAGGACTCTCCGTGTTCAATAATCTTATCATTCCCTTTAAAAATACGGACTTCATAATTTATATTTTCAAATGCCTTTTCCTTCTCTAATTCAACAAAAGCATTAGAAAAAACTTCTGCATCACCAGCATTAAATAAATTAACGACTAGCTTATCTATATAGGGATGTTGAGCTAAATAATTCTTTATGTGACGAATGACTAGTTTTAAACTTAAATCAGTCTCAACATAGTTATCTTTTGTAATATTAAATAACAACCTTAGATAGTGCTGTAACTGCCTAGATATAGAAGTCATCCCATTTTTTGACTCTTGAGAAATTGTGCTTAAATACAATCCCCAACCAAAAGATAATTCACCACTATAGTTGTAGGCCTTTTGTGAGCTCGGTTCAATTAGTACTAATTGATTATTCTCGGGAGAAAGATTTCCAATGAACAAATCTTCTAGATGTTGAGACCAAGCTTCTTTGTGACCTGAGAACTCTTTAGTCTTTCTTTCCCAATCTTCAAAAACTTCTATTAATTGAATCGTCCAGGCAAGTCTAAGTGGATGCAAAGGAGAGATTAACAATGCCTCAACTTTACTACCATCAGGTAATTTGCTTTTAACGCGAGAAACATCAATCATTTGGAGTTCTATTAAGAACTCTTTAAATTTGGTTTTTTCCTCTAAATCAATCTCATCAGACTCTAATTGCGTTTTTAATTTACTTGTCCATTTCGCATAGCTTTCAACATATTTTTTTATTGCTTCCTTATGGACAAATAGGTTTGCTGTTTCAAATATCCCATCTCCATTTTCATTTGAATTTATTATCGCATCAAAAACTTCTTTTCTTTGTTTCAATAATGACTTAGGAGCTATCTCATTCACTTCGCTTTTTACGAATTCTAGTATTTCAAATCCTATAGCTAGCTTATTACTTTTCATTTGGGATTTTACATAACCTAGACTATCAGCGTTTTCTAAAAACTTATTTTCTATTTGTCTAAGCTTAGTAGAAATATTGATTTGATAATTATGCTTGTCCGAATAATTAATATGGAAAGTAGAAGAATGCTTTTCCTTTCCATCATTTATCCAAATATTAGAAGTCTCTGATGGTTCAGGGATATGGTATTCTTCATCATTCTTAAGTGCATCAATGCGATATTTTAGAAATGCTTGTAATACGTTATTGAGCTTGTCCTTTCTCTGATGTTCATCTCGATCTATTACATCCTCAATTACATAATCAAAATCGTCTGAGTCACAGGTTAATTTATAAGGAAAGGAATTTTTATGAGTGTCGGAATTATCTTTTTTTGCTTGTTCCCAAGCCTTTTGAATTTTAGAATCTCTAAACTCATCATCGGCATTAAGCATATTTCCGTGCTCGTCTTCAGCTAGAACTTTAATGAAATAAGAACCTTCTTCGATAATATTCGGATTAAGTTCTAAAGTAACATCTCTGTAAGGTCTGTTTGAATTTGAGTTTTTAACTTTTCTTAAAACGGAAATTTCTTCTCCATTACTACCATCTACCGCCATCAAAATAATTCTAAAGAATTTCAGATCTTTAATATCTTTAGGATTAGGATTTGTACGGAAACGAACTTTCAATTTGGCTATTTTACCTTCTTGAGCAAATAAAACATTAGTCCCTTCCTCAACTTTTAAATCTGTAGACTTTATTTCGTCTGTTATTAATTTAATATGAGTAAAATCTAAATCAGGTATTGGCCAATTACTAAAATTTAAGTTGCTGTAACCTGCGTTTATTGACTCACAAATATCTTTAGCGTTCTTAGCATCTTTTTCCTTTTTCAAAAAATCAACAATATCTTTCTGAATTGAGTCATTCTCTAATCTTAAATCTGCAATGCGGTCATAAAGTGGCTTATTAAAAGCAGATAATAATTCTACACTTTCTCTATTAAAATTTAGTCTAGATCTAATTTTCTCTCTTTGATTCAATAAAATATTATCAGGAATTAGAGATAAATGATATAAGTTATTACCAATTGAATCAACATCATATTTGTCCTCAGCAATTGCTATCAAATAATCTATTATCTCAGAATTACTAGGATCTAAATAATTTATAATGTCTGTTGATATAATATCGTAAACGTCATCAGGTATTTCATCTATTAATGCACCTACAAGTTCGTTTTCTATTCCTTCTAATGAAATCTCTTTGAAAGTAGCATTACCATAAGAATCTTCTGCAGCTGTTCTACTATTTGATGGAATCAAAATTAGCAGTGGCTTATCCTGTTTGTTTCTTAGTTCAATAAGCTTTGTCGCGGTAATATATCTATCATCTGATTTTTCAACTTCTGAAATTATATGTAAATCTAAGTGCTTATGCTCATCTCGTATGATATCCCATAGATATTCCAATTCTAAAACGCCAAGTCCAGTGATTTTCATACAATGGCCTGCAGAAGCATTTTCAAAGTCAGGCCTATGCAATTCTAGAATAAGGTTAATTATCTTTTGGTAGTATATATTTATATTAACTGTATTCATTCTTATCTAGTCGTTTAATTCGTAACGTGGACGTATTCTTTGTAAAATGTATGCGTCACTTAAATCATTATAAAATCCTATTTGGCGCAGCTTCATTTTAAATGATTCTACATTTTCTTTAAAGGCAAGGTGAGTGTTTAGGTCAGCCTCTTTAAAGCGTTCTTCAGAAAGACCATTTATTATCAAACCATATCTTTCTCTTATGTTTTCAATAAGTTCTTCAATTGATAAGGTTTTGGTTTTAAAGTGGTCGTCTTCCACATCGAGAACAAGTATTTGTACTAATGTTTCTAATAACCTAGTTCCTAAAACAAAACGTCTTGGATGTTTTTTACTTCTTCCTTGAGACATAAAACCTCGCTCGGAGTTTTTTTGAGACAGGTTATCAATAAGTTGAACGTGGTAGCGATACTGATAAGTTCCACGAGCCTTAACAATAAGTTCGATGTATTTATCAAAATAAGTGTCTTCGTATTTTACCATATCCTTTATAAGTTCTCTATCGTCGTCCTCTAGAGAGTTATAAAGGTTGTCCCATTGTGTTTCAAAATAAATTTCAAATCCATCTGGTTTTTTTGCTAAAGCAGAAAGCGCTTTATCTAAATTTGATGAATCTGTTTTTTCTAATTTTAGTCTTCTTAAGGCAGCATTAACCTGAAAGGTTGCTTTAATATAGTCGTAAACGTTATTTGTTAGATTTTCTGCATCAGCACTTGCCAGTTTTGAGATCTTACTTTCATTATTATCTGTTGCATCTATAACTATACTCCAATTGTCTTCGTATTCAATAGATCCTTTCTCAACCATTTCTGGTAATAGATATACCAGTTTTTGAATATAAATAGAAAGGTGAAAAGAAGTGATTGTTTTTAAATAATCTACAACTACATTTCTTGGTATCTTTCTTTTGTAAACAAGTAAGCGTCTTACATCATCACAATACAATTTTGCTTGTTTGTCCAGTAAAGGTTTGATTTGATTTAGGGAACTGTTAGTATCTAAAAATCCAGGCTTGATATTTTTGATGATATGCAATAACCCTAAACTATCGACATCTAATCCATCCTTAACATTTATCTTATTAGTGGTGTTATCCCAGCCTTCCATTAAAAAACTTTTCAAGTCTTCTTTTACTTTAGGATTAGCGCCTAACATAAGATAAACCTGATCTGCAGTATTATAGTCTCTGTTGTGCGCAGCATTTCTTACACGGTAGCTTTCAAGGTGTATTGGTCTCAATGAAGATATTTTTTCTTTATCAAGGTTTCCTCTAAAAACCATATTTACCAAGTTGCTACGCATCCATAGTTCTGCTGCTTCCTTATTCTCACTAAAACCCTTTACTACACCATCTTCTTCTAACTTTCCAAAAACACGTTGCAATGTTTGTAAATCTATAAATGAATTGCTTCTAGCTCTTTGCCTAGGTCGCATACCATTATGCTTCAAAAGCATAAAGAGATTTACAAAAACATTATCAATTTTAACAGCTTTGGCATCTCCTGCGTAGATAAGTTCATTTCTTAAGACACTTTCTTCTTTATTTAATTTTATTGCCATAACTATAATTCCATTGTTGCTATACTTAGATGATTATCAACATCTTTGCTGATTTCATAAAACTCTATGTTGTCTTTTGTTACTACCACTTTGTTATAAGTTAGGTTTTCTAAAAGGTTCTTGAATATTGTTAATTCAACAAACTTCCCTCTTATGTCATTTAAAGATGGACTATAGCCTTTCTGAATGAAATAAAGCATTTCAAAAAGATCTAGAGAGATTACTAATTCTATATGCTGTTCTTTTTTATGTCTAAAAACAAGACTATCTGGTTCATATTCTAAATATTTAACGAGATGGTCTGTACGACTTACAAAAAGTTCAAAATCGTTAAGATCAAATAGTCTAAATGATTTACTAAACGGATCATTTATTTCTGAAGAGCTCAGTACTAAGTGTTTTTGCCATATCGTTTCATTTTCACAACCTTCATTCATTGAAATAGCCTGAGAAATAGACATCTTCAACTTGAGTAATGAATCTTCAGATAGTTGATTAAATAAATCAGGTAATAGCTTTTTGATAGCATCTACATTTGTTGTTGATTTAAAATCTGTCCAACTAGTTGCCTTGTAATCAACTAGAGGAGTGATTTCGTAATAGTCTGTTCCTGTGTTTTGCAGACTAATTTGTTTAACGCCAGAATTCTCTTCTTGAACTATTGCCTTAATTTGCTGTAAGCACGCTTTCGCGAAAGCGGAACTATCACTAAAAGCCTCTTTGTTGAAGGATAAGTTTGCTTTCTTAGATTCATCCTTATTTGTCACATAATTTAAAACAACATCTGAGACGCTATTTTGCTTGTCAACGTTAAGTGCTTTGTAGAAACTCAACAATGATTGATAGGGCAGACGTTTTTGATAATTACTAATACGACCTTCAAAATATTGATGCCTTACATACGTTTTTTGAATTGTTTTGATTTTATCCAGTAGTTCTTCTGTTTGCTCGTGAGCTGGAACCCAAATCTTATGATTGTTAAAGTCATCAATAAGATTAAATGCTCTGTCAGAAAACTCTAAATAATGCCTATTAACATGTTGTCCAAAAAACAAATCTCTATCTAGATTAGGTATAGCCACATTTCCTATGTCTGTCTCTCTTAATAGCTTAACCAATCTATCGTTGTCACCAGAGTCCTCATAGTCTGAGTTAGTAAGATTAAAATAATATAGTTGCCAGTATTCCTCTGGTTTGTGCTGGAGTTCTTGATACACACTTTCTACTTCCTCACAGCTATGATCTCTAGAAATCATAAAGGCGATGTAAGACCTTAAATCACGCATTGTTATATGTAGTTCCCTTTTTAGACCAACAGTACGTAAAAGCCACTCCATCCTAGTAATAACTTCATCGCCAGAAGCAGGGTCGTTTAGTGACTCTACATTATATTTGATGAAACATTTATTTGCTATAGAACATCCTTCACACTTGTTCCAAAGACTCTTTTTTGTCAAGGCTTTTACTTGTTGTCTAAACAAGCTAGGCTCTTGATCGTCCACAGCTGTTACAGACCTAAGGTTAAGATTTATTATCATTAAACCTTGTGGCAAATCAAAGTGCCCTTCTTTATAAAAATATTGGTCTATTGTATCGTGAAGTGATTTATACTTTTCTGAAGTTTTTAAAAATTCAACTAGTCGTCCTTCATTAATAGCAATAACCCTACCTTGACTGGCATCATTATAATTTCTCAACCCTTCAAAAGGATTAAAAAAGGATTCTAACACCTCATTGTTAATTTTTCCATCTTCATCTTGTGAACCGTCATAGTTACTTTCATACGGTGTCCCGTTCACATCAAATTCAGCTCCATTTTTATGCCCAAAACGTTTCAAGTTTTTTACACTAGGATCATCTTCTATTTTTCTTATAAAAGCAGTTTTACCATCTCCTGCATTACCTGTTATGATGATGAGTTTAAATCTTGCATCTAGAATATCTGGAATTAATTTCCTGTCCAATTTTGATGGAGAATAGGTAAGCTGGTCATAGTTAGATCCACGGTCGTTAACACGTGTGCCCCAGTTACCAGATTTAGACTGACTGTAAAGCGAGTTAATGTAATCTACAATATCTATTCCTTCTACATCAATTTTATGTTCTTTTAGTCTATTAGTGTTCTCTTCAAAAGATTCCTTTAAAGCACTATAAACTCTTGAAATATTACCATCATTAAAATTGCGAGCGCCACCTTGCCAGAAGGTTTCATTAATTAAAATCTCATTATCGACTTTAATTACAATTTTAAGTTTATCACCAAATGATATTGAATTCTTATAGCTTTTTATTTTGTTTTTAAACTTCCCAAGTGAAGAGTGAACCGTTTTACGAATATCACTGTAGGTGGACATTTCATTTAATAGCTTAATGCTAGTACTTCCTTGACGTATAAAAACTTCTGTACGGTATAGTTTCCCTTCTTGTACACCTTCATTGTTGTTTTTATTTTCAGCAAGCAGATTGTCTTCTCCTATTTCCTCAAGACTTTCAAGCATTTCTTTAGCACTACCAAAACGCGAACTAACACTAGTTTCTATAGCCTTTAATAAAAATTCAGAAAAGTCATCAGATATCCTTGAATTAAGTTCTTTTGGGTTCGTAGGAGTTTTACTAATACTTGGAATTCTGAATTGAGGCCAAGGATAATTCTTAGTTACCAATTCATATAATGTAATTCCTAATGCAAAAGTATCTGCGGAGAAATTCCAATTAATATTGTGTCCATCTAATAAATCTGGCGCTAAATATGGATTAGTCCCAACGTAGGATCTATCATTTTCCTTGAGTGAAGCCACATTAAAATCAATGAGTACAAAGCGCCCTTTGTTATCCCAAATAATATTTTGAGGTTTTACATCTCTATGTAATATTGGCTTTTCTCGTGATTGAAGATATTCCAATGCAGATAACATTTCTGTTGCCAAGCGATATACGGTTGCAATAGATAAGTTTGCATCTGTTTTTATATAAGTGCTTAGATTATCTCCATCTAAAAACTCTGTAGTTGTATAAAACTGATTTTGTGGTGTGGTCCCATTCCAACTAAACTTAACAATGTTAGGATGGTCAAGCTCAATTAATGCATTGTACTCATCTAAAACAGAACTAATATTTACACTTTCGTGAAAGAGTTTTAATGCATAATCACGTCCTTGTAAATCGTGTTTAGCTTTAAAAACTCTAGAGTATCCACCACGACCTAAAATTTTGTGAATAATATAATCTCCAACTTTGTCACCTTCTTTTACCTCATACGTGTCTGTTGCTTGAGAATTACTAGAAGTAGTACTTTTAGTTTCTTCTTTAGTCGATAGCTCTATTTTAAGAGCATCGTTGATAAACGCTTCAAGTTCTTCTAAACTATCAATACGTTTGTCGCTATCTGTAAGTATCGTTTTAAGGCAAATTTCATCAAGCCATTTAGGTAGAGAACTATTCTCAGCAGATGGTAATCTATCTTTGGGTAATTCACCTCCTATTTTATCTAATTCGAAAGGACTTTTTATAGGCTCTTTACCAGAAAATAACCAAGAAATTAAAACACCTAAAGAATAGATGTCTGAAGCTCTTGAGGCATCTTTAGCAATTAGCTCTAGTGGATGATATGGAGAAACATTAGACTCGCTAATAGTGTGCATTACTGTATAGCCATTGTCATTATGGTCTGTAAAGTATGACTTCCCAAAATTCCCTAGATAAGCATACCCATTATTCAGAAAAATATTCTCTGGATTAATATCTCTATGAAAAATATTCTCTTTATGTGCTGCTTTTAAAGCGCTCATTATATTTTTGAGAATATTTATTTTTTCATCAAATGTGAAGGTTTTATGTCTCGCTGCAGACCTCAATGAATCTTCTTCCATTAAATCTGTAATCTCATAGAACAGATGGTTTTCTTCATCTACTTTAAATTCTACAGGTAGGATAAATGGGTTAGACCTTATCTTTTGAAGTGCATTAAATTGGTTCTTTATAATCTCTTCACGAGCACGTAACTCTTCTGGAGATAGACCAACGACTTGTAAAGCATATTCTTTAACGCGCTTGCGTATGTTGGATGTAATGTTTTTAGGTTTTACCAAATACTCTACATAATTATCTGATTCTTGTTTAAGAATCTCAACAATTTCATAGCCTTGTACCTCTTTTTTCTGATCTGGAGATTTCTTGTTTTGTTCTCCAATAAGGAACTGAACGATGTCATCTTGAACCTCTACAATAGCATCTTCCCATTTACCTACCTGTTCTGGGTCAGTGATGTGCTTTACCAACTTATCAGAAAGCGTAAAAGTCATATCTGCTGCTTTCTCCCACATAATAGGTTGAAAGGAATTGGGATATGATAAAGTGACTATATTATCTATCCACGCTTTTCCGTAGTTACGATTAGCTTCTTTTAACTTTGAAGCTAAAATAGCAGTCTTCTGCCTATTTGTTTTTAATGGATTAGGTTTTTGTCTATCATTCACATACCAATAATCATCTGCACCTTCTATACGTCCTTTCCAGTCTTTATTCTCTATGTTATAAATGGCGTGTGGCGCTACTACAACTAGATCATATTCCCAGAACTGTGTGCGATTGTTACGAGGATTAGTTGATGCAATCTCCACGTTTGGAATTAAAAAGTAATTATCTGGAAGCTTAATTTGTAAGAAATCAAGCAAACGCTTTTCTCCAGCATTTACAACTGAATCAAAATATGGTGGTTTTATTATTTTTCCCATTCTTCTATTTCTTTTTCGATAAGGCTTATTGCCTTCAATTCTTTTTCAATCGATAATGAAATATTTTCTTTGTATTCCATAATCATTTTATGAATTTCATTCATTATGCTATCATCTAAAATAGGAATAGGTAATAACCCTAAATGATGAGGCTCAATTGTTGGTATAACCGAACCATATGTGAAACTTTGAATAGACTTAAAACCTAAATATGAAGAGATAAATGCAAATAAATAACCAGTTTTTATATTTTTTGCATTTACTCTTAAAATATGCTGAGACGCCGCTTTGCCCGATAAAAAGCGATTAACAAGAACAGAGTGACCAATAGTTCCACCACAAGTCACTAATATTTGATCCTCCTCGATTTTTAGAGCTTCTAAATGTTTGGTTTTAACAATAGATAATTTTTTATCGCTTTGAGGTATTGCTTTCATTATTTCTCCTCCACCAAAAAACTCTAACCCTTTTTTAACATAATGTCTTTTAAAGATACCAGGTCTGTAAATATCGGAACTTGCATCTTTAAGCAAAACGTGATCTAAGCTTTTTATATAATCTCTAATTCTCTTTCCTTTAGATATAAAACACTCAGCTTCAAATCTTTTTTGATTTGAATTGAAGATAGTTTTGATTGATACATTATTTTTATAATGTTCTGGTTCATTATAATCAATTTCTTTAATCAGAGAATTTTGAGCGTTCTTCAAAAATTTATTTGCAAGTACTCTTAAATTTGAAGATTCAATTATAAGCTTGTTGATTTTTGATTGTTTAACTTCTGGAAAAATAGGTATTTTCATATCTTCCAAGTGATGTGGCTCGATATGCTTAACTACTCCACCATAGCCTGATTGAGTAAGTAAACCATAACCATATTTTGAAGAAAGGAAAGCATATAGAAAACCTCCTTGTATAAGGTTTTCTTTTGGTTTGATTCTAACTAAATCGTCTGTTCCTATCTTACCTTCATAATCACTGTTAGTAAAAAACACTTTACCTAGTGTTCCTGACCTAGTAATAAAAATCCAGCCATCTTTAATTTTTAATTCGTCAATGTAAGATGAGTATTTTCTCGATATATATTTCTCTGGTTCAATATTTGCCTTAAATAAATCCGAGGCAGTATAAAAAGGAATTCCATTCTTAGACGCTGGTACGTAAACTCTTTTATGAATGTTTCCCTTATATAACTCTAGAGATTCATCTTTAAGAGATACTGTTCCATATGGACATAATTCTTGAATAACCCTCTTTGTCTTTACTCCATCGCTAAGATAGTAAGAGGCGTCTAATCTTTGTCCTGAATGCTTAAACCAATTATTTTTTACAGATGTTATTTTCATTCTTAAACTAAATTTAAAAAATTGAAATATGCTTGAGATATAAGTGGTAGATCATCATCGAGTCTTTTGATTTTTTCATTTCTTAC